>SKEY01000074.1_pt1 | contig 157635 bp, 146 predicted proteins | sample 4843871 | NCBI WGS metagenome assembly SKEY01 (sample SAMN11008797, study PRJNA524170) | human gut metagenome | biome: Human fecal sample; material: Feces; isolation source: fecal sample from pouch patient p36 | host: Homo sapiens | place: Israel: Tel-Aviv | collected 2016-12-04
TTGGGAAGTCTCTTAGAACACACAACCTAAAACCGAAGAAAGGAGCGCAAGTTATGAGAAAAAATGAGAAAATCACAGCTCTGTACGAACGACTGAGCCGTGATGACTTTGGCAAAGATGATGACCAGCAGCGTGAGAGCAACTCTATTTCCAATCAAAAGGCTATGTTGGAGGAGTTCGCCGCACGGCAGGGCTTTACAAACATTGTCCATTTCACGGACGATGGCATTAGTGGTACCTGCTTTGACCGTCCCGGATTTTTGGCAATGATGAAAGAAGTGGAAGCCGGGAATGTGGAGTATCTGTGTATCAAGGACATGAGCCGCATGGGTCGTGACTATCTGAAAGTAGGTCAGATTATGGAAATTCTGCGTCAGCGTGGCGTTCGCCTTATCGCCATCAATGACGGTGTGGACAGTGCCAGAGGGGACGATGATTTTACCCCTTTCCGCAACATTATGAACGAGTATTACGCCAGAGACACCAGCCGTAAAATCCGTTCCACTTTCCAGTCAAAAGGCAAGTCCGGCAAGCACCTCACAGGCACGGTCATTTACGGCTATCTCTGGAACGAAGCCAGAGACCAATGGTTGGTTGACCCCGAAGCCGCAGAGGTGGTAAAGCGCATTTTTGCCATGACGATTGAGGGCTACGGTCCGTATCAGATCGCCAGCAAACTGAAAGAAGAAAAAGTCCTCATTCCGTCCGCTTACCTTGCCCAGCACGGCGAGGGCGTGAACAAAAACAAGACTTTCAAAGATGTGTACGGCTGGGGTTCTTCCACCATCTGCAACATTCTTGAAAAGCGTGAATATCTGGGACACACCATCAACTTCAAGACCCGCAAGCACTTCAAGGACAAGAAAAGCCATTATGTCCCGGAGGACGAATGGACAATTTTCGAGAATACCCATGAGCCTATCATTGACCAGCAGACCTTTGACCTTGTGCAGAAAATCCGTGGGAATGTCAGACGCTATCCGGACGGCTGGGGCGAAGCAGCTCCCCTCACAGGCTTGCTTTATTGTGCCGATTGCGGCGGCAAGATGTATGTCCACCGCACCAACAACGGCAAGCGAATTTCTCAATACACTTGCTCACAGTACACCAAAGTCCCTTGCGGAACGCTCTGCCCCACACAGCACCGTATCAATGAAGATGTGGTACTGTCCCTTATCTCTGAAATGCTGAAAGCCATTGCCGAGTATGCGAAGCATGACAGAGCCGAGTTTGTCCGTGTGGTGCAGGAAGCGCAGTCCAGCCAGCAGACGGCAGAGGTCAAGAAACAGCGTACACGCCTTGCCACCGCCAAGCAGAGAGTGTCCGAGCTGGAAGTCCTGCTCTGTAAAATCTATGAGGACAACATTTTGGGAAAGCTGTCCGACAGCAGATACGCCACTCTGGACGCTCAATACGAAAAGGAGCAGACCGAGCTTACCGCTGAAATCTCTGCTCTGGAAAAGGCAGTCAAGAGCTATGAGAAGCACGAAAAGGACGCTGACCGTTTTATCGATCTGATTGACAAATACGAGAACTTCGACAAGCTGACGATTGCCATGCTCAATGAATTTATCGAGAAAATCCTTGTGCATGAGCGTGACCGCAAGGGCAGTATTCAGACCACACAGGAGGTTGAGATTTACTTCAATTTCGTTGGGCGTTTCGTTCCCCCGGCGTTTGGAGAAGTGGAGCTTATCCCGGAGGAATTGGATGAAATCCGCAAGCGTGAGGAACGCAAGGACAGACTTCATCAGAACTACTTGAAGCGGAAAGCCAGCGGAGCGCAGAAGCGATACGAGGATAAAATCAAGGAGAAGAAAAAGGCAGAAATTGAAGCCAAGAAAGCCGCCATTCGTGCAGAGGACATTGCAAAGGGCGTGTTCGTTCCGGTCAGCCAGCTACCCACACGAGAGCCGCAGAAAGGAGTACAGACAGCATGAACATCACTTACTCGCAGAATGGAGATTATCGAATCCCCAACATCGTTATCCGCAAGACCAAGCCCATCGGACACTACGGCAGACTTCGCAAGGCGTATCTGGAAATGCACCGCCCGATACTGTTCAATGAACTGGTGCTATCCGACAAGCTCTTTGAACATTGTGCCGAGATTGACGAAGCGGCACGAAACCGCATGGAGCTGATCGTGCGGTCACTGGCAGAGCAAAACGGTGTGACTGAGCAACTGAAAGCCGATAATCAAATGGAATGGGTGCGGCAGATGAACGCTTGCAAGGCACAGGCAGAGGAGATTGTGAAAGCAGAATTGATTTATGATTGAGTGAGGAAGTCCGGGCAGAAAACTGTTCGGACTTTTCTCATATATTCCAAAGTTGCGATAGAATTGTTCACGAGTTTTATGGTATAATTTGAATGCGAAAAATCGTAGAATTGGAAGTTGGTAGGAGGTTGCTTTATGAGCCTTGATAGGAAAATAAATCGCATTCAATTTCTCTCAGGAAATTCGCTAAAGGTTATTGCTGTACTGACAATGCTTATTGACCATCTATGTAAAATTGTGCTGCAATGGCTGCTATCAAACTACTGGGGGGCTATGGCAGATAACGGGCAAATGTCGTGGGAGAGATTCCGAGAGATAGATTATTTCATACGGTTTGATTTGCAAAGCATTGGGACGATTGCTTTTCCGCTATTCTGTTTTTTGCTGGCAGAAGGATTCCAACACACAAGAAGTAAAAAACGCTATATTGGGTTGATGCTTGCATTTGCCCTTATTTCGGAAGTTCCATTTGACATAGGTTTCTTTAGTGCGTATTCACGAATGGAAGATACATTTCCGTTTTACTTGAAGTATCAAAATGTATTTTTCACCTTGTTTTTAGGCTTATTGACATTGGTATGCCTTGAAAGATTTTCGTGTAAATCAGACCTACCGGTGGATAGAATAAAATCAGCAGTCCTGCAAGTTCTCAGTGTAGTGCTTTTTTCCGGCATTGCGGAAGGAATCCATTGTGACTACGGTATGCAGGGGATCTTATTCATATCAGCATTTTATATTTGCCGTAATCACCGAATCTATCAAGTGTTGCTGTTCCTTTTGGCTTACATGGGGACAACGGGGAATCAACCGCCTTTATGTACGCTTCTTGCCTGCTTGCTTATTCTGCTATACAACGGAAAGCGTGGTAAACTGAAGCTAAAATACTTCTTCTATGTTTTTTATCCAGCACATATCCTTGTCCTATATTTGATTCAGATAGGACTCGGAAAATACTTACTGAAATGACTAATTGCAGTTTGTCGAGAAATTAAGCCGGAGCAAACCCCTTTAGGAACTAAAGGGCGCACTTCTATACTCTCTGTCGAGAGTAGTGCGCCCTGCGGAGCTTCATTCTCCGTCAGCAGAAGAAAACTGCATGACCGAGAATGTTGCGTCACTTCGTTCCGTCAAGGTGGCTACACCCCCTTGCGCCGCTAAAGCGGCTATCCCCTGTGGACTTGCCGTCCGCAAACGGTTTTGACAAACCGTTCGCCGCCAGCAAGTTTGAAAATCAAGAATCTTAATTTGATAAAGGAGTGTGATTCTATGAAAAAGAAATTACCCATAATCCTCTTGGGTGTTATTTTGGCTTGTGTGTTGGTTTTCGGTTTCCTTTATGCAAACAATGACATTGGTAAAACCGCAAACAGTTTAGAAGCAGACATTCGCCAATCTCAAAAAATTTTGGATGATTGGATTGTTGATGGAAGCATTTCCGACACAATGGCTGCATTTATTTCTTACCCACAGGACAAGACAGACCACACTTTTTCTGTCTATGTAAATCGCCCTGGCTTGTCTTTTGGATATTTCTTCCGTGGTGGTGGAGATATAGTTGAGGTTGATGATTACATTGCAGAGTTTGTTGTTGAGGGAAATAACGAAAGGGCATTTATCTCAATGAATACCCAAAATATTGTTCGACTTGAAGTAGATGATGGCAACGGCATTCAGGTGATTGATATTGATAGTGGCAAGCCTTTCGCCATTGTCCTGCCCCTCAATGTAGGAAACATCTGTTTCTATGATACGAATGGAAATGTTGTGGAATATCTTCGCCAACAACTTTGACCAACTTCAATTTACCGAACTGAACACAACAACTGAATACCGAAAAACTGACCGTTGACTGGTCGCAATCTGCGAAAAGTTGACGGTCTTTTTTTATCCCCATTTTCAAAAAAGGAGGTCACGAAAAATGGCAAAACCGAAAAACCTTGAACAGCTCCGAGCCGAAAAGGAACAGGTCGAGACACAGCTTGCACAGGAACAGCACAAGCTGGAGCGTCTGGAGAACAGAAAGAAGTATCTGGAGAAAGACGAGAGGCAAAAGCGCACCCACCGTCTTTGCAATCTGGGCGGCACGATTGAGAGCCTTGCCCCGGAGTTCAAAGATCTCACACGCACCGAAATGACGGAGCTGATGGAGTACATCTTTTCTCTGCCCGAAGTCCAGCGAGCCGTCCGTCACATGGCGATTACCCACATCAACCAAGCGAGCAGAGGAAAGGAGCAGAAAGCCGATGGCACTATTTCATCTGAGCGTCACGCAGACTAAGCGAAGCGCAGGACAGTCCGCTATTGCTTCTGCCGCCTACCGTGCCGGGGAGCGATTGTATAGCGAGTATTATGGCGAATACAGCGACTACACCCGCAAGGGCGGCGTGATATGCTCCGACATTCTCCTGCCGTCCCATGCACCGAAAGAATACGCAGACCGTCAGACCCTATGGAACGCCGTGGAAAAAGCCGAGCGTGGAAAGACGGCACAGCTTGCATACAGCTTTGACATTGCTTTGCAGAATGAATTTTCCCTTGAGGAAAACATCGCTCTTGCAAGGCAATTTTTATTGGAGCAGTTTGTGAGCCGTGGCATGGTGGTTGACTTCGCTGTACACCAGCCAGACAGAGAGGACGGCGGCATACCCAATCCCCATTTTCATGTGCTTTGCCCCATCCGTCCCATCGAGCAGAACGGCAAATGGGGCTGTAAGCAGCACCGAGTTTACGAGCTGGACGAGGACGGCAACCGTATCCGGGACGCAGATGGAAACTTTGTGTTTAACGCCGTTCCCACTACCGACTGGGGCAGTCCCGAAACGCTGGAATACTGGCGGCAGACATGGGCGGAGCTATGCAACGCCAAGTTTGCTGAAAAGGGGCTTGACGTTAGTATCGACCACCGAAGCTATGAGCGTCAGGGCGTGGAGCTTCTTCCCACCGTCCATGAGGGCGCAACCGTCCGGGCAATGGAGAAGAAGGGCATACGCACCGAGAAAGGCGAGTTCAACCGCTGGATCAAAGCCACCAATGCCGTTATCCGGGACATTAAGAAGAAAATCGCTCTCCTGTTTGATTGGATTGCCGAAGCAAAGGTGGAGCTTGCCAAGCCGCAGGCACCCGACCTTGTTTCTCTGCTGAACGCCTATTACACCCAGCGCAGAGCCGGGGCGTATTCCCAGAAAGCTAAAATCAGCAATCTAAAGGAGATGAACGAGACTTTCAATTATCTTCGGAGGAATGGCATTTACTCCCTTGAAGATTTGGAAAGCCGTGTCAGCGAACACAGTGCTGCCACAGAGAGCTTGAAGAAAACGCTGGATGAGCAGACGGCACGAATGAAAGCGATTAAGCGGCTCTATGACAGCTCCGCCGCTTTCCAGAACTTGAAGCCTGTCTATGACGGCTTGCAGAAAATCAAGCTTGAGAAGCCCAGAGCCAAGTACAAGGCAGAGCATGAAGCGGAACTGATACAGTTCTACGCCGCCAGACGAAAGCTGACCGGGGAGTTCCCAGACGGCAAGGTGGATATGAAAAAGCTGTCCGACGAGTATGACGAGCTGGAACAGGCGCACAACACCACCTATGGCGAGTTTAAGACCGTCAGAGACGATTTACACCGCCTTTGGAAGGTCAAGTCATGTGTAGATACTGCCGCCCGATTTAACGAGCGTACAGAGGAACAAAAGCTCCAAAATCGACCCCAAACACGACAGAAAAAGGAGGATATGACACGATGAAAAAATACGACTGGAAGAACGAGTACAACCCCATCCGCAGAACGGCAAAACGCCTTTTGAGCGGAGAAGCTTTGACCGATGGCAGACCGCTTTCCGACCTGATCGAGCTGGACGAACACACCCGGAAATGCCTTGCCTTTGAAGCCACCCTCACCGACCGCCAGATTGATATGTTGCAGGAGCTGGGCTATCTGCCTGTTATCATGAGACAGTACGGCGAGGAATGTGCGAACTGCCCCTACACGCTGGACGAGCGTGAGCATGGCATTTGCAGACGATGCGCTGTTTTCAAGAAGTAAGGAGGACGCCCATGCAGTACACCCAAGCACAGATCGACCGGGCAAACGCCGTCAGTCTGGAAGATTTTCTCCGCACACAGGGAGAGACACTTATCAAAAGCGGACGGGAATACCGCTGGAAAGAACATGACAGCCTGACCGTCCGGGGAAACAAATGGTTTCGCCACAGCCAGAGCAAGGGCGGCTATCCTATTGATTTTGTCATGGAGTTTTACGGCAAGTCCTTTCCCGAAGCAGTCCAGCTCTTAACCGGCGAAAGCGCCGAGGGACAGAGCGAAGCCAGCACAGCACCGCCCACAGCGTTTCACTTGCCCTTGCACAACAGGACAGCCGACAGAGCAATCCAATATCTCACAGAAAGCCGAGGTCTCAACAAAACGCTTGTTGAGGCTTTTCTTCTTTCCGGGGATATTTACGAGGACGCAAAGCGGCACAATGTTGTGTTTGTCGGCAGAGACCGAAGCGGTACGCCGAGATACGCCCATGTGCGAGGAACGGCAGACCCATTCAGACAGGACATTGCCGGGTCTGACAAATCCTATCCGTTCCACTATGAGGGAAACGGCAACCAGCTCTTTGTCTTTGAAGCACCGATTGACCTTTTGTCCTTTATCTGCCTTTATCCGCAGGACTGGCAGACAAGGAGCTACCTTGCCCTGGGCGGCGTTTCAGGCAAAGCCCTTGACCGTTTTCTTTCTGAACGCAAGGACATCCGAAAAGTGTTCCTCTGCCTTGACAGCGACACCGCAGGAAGTGAAGCCTGCACCCGGCTGGCACAGGACATTCCCGGCGAGATCGCCGTCATTCGCCTTGTCCCGGTAAGGAAAGACTGGAACGATGTTCTCCGTCAGCAAGGGGACATTCCCAGCCGCAAATTCATAGCCGAGACAATCACGCTGCGAGAGCTGCCCACCGCCCAGCCTGTCCCCATGCTCCGCATGGCAGATGTGGAGCTGACGAGCGTGGATTGGCTATGGTTTCCCTATATCCCCTTTGGAAAGCTGACGATCATACAGGGCAACCCCGGCGAGGGCAAGACCTACTTTGCCATGCGTCTTGCGGCGGATTGCACCAATCGAAAGCCCTTGCCCGGTATGGAGACCCTTGAGCCTTTCAATATCATCTATCAGACTGCCGAGGACGGTCTGGGCGATACCGTTAAGCCCCGGCTGATGGAAGCAAACGCAGACCTTGAAAGAGTGCTTGTCATTGACGATAGAGACACGCCGCTGACCCTTGCCGATGAGCGCATAGCAAGGGCAATCCGTGAGAACAACGCAAGGCTGGTTATCATTGACCCGGTACAGGCGTTTCTGGGCGCAGATGTGGACATGAACAGAGCAAACGAGGTGCGCCCAATATTCCGCAGTCTGGGAGACATTGCACAGGCTACCGGGTGCGCTATCGTGCTGATCGGACACCTGAACAAAGCCGCAGGAACGCAAAGCACCTACCGGGGATTGGGGTCTATCGACATTACGGCGGCAGTCCGCAGTCTGCTGTTTATTGGCAAGCTGAAAGACAGTCCCACAACAAGGGTGCTTATCCATGAGAAAAGCTCCCTTGCGCCGCCCGGACAGTCCCTTGCCTTTTCTCTGGGAGACGAGAAAGGCTTTGAATGGATAGGAGCTTATGACATTACCGCTGACGAGCTTCTTGCCGGGACAGACACCGCCAAGACCGAAAGCAAGACCGTACAGGCGCAAATGCTCATTCTGGAACTGCTTGCGGACGGAAAGCGTATGCCGAGCGCAGAGCTGGAAAAGGCAGTCAATGAGCGTGGGATTTCCTCACGCACCATGAGAACGGCAAAGAGCCGTATCGGGGACAGACTTGTGACCGAGAAAGACGGCACAGCATGGGTCTGCTATCTCCGAGACTGACAACAGGAACACGGCAAGCGTGGCAAAGACGGCAAGGGTTTTATAGATACCTTAATGTTGCCGCCTTGCCTTGTTCCCTCATACCGACACCGCCCGATGATGAACAGTTACCGGGCACTTTTTCATTTACAGGAGGATTTTGAATGAACAATACTGCAACCAACACCGCCACTTGCCCGACTGTCAGAAAGCAGATTGGCAAGACCACCTATATCGTCCGTGTCCATTTCAGCGAGACCGCCAAGGAGACGATGGAGGACAAAATCAAGCGTATGCTCCGTGAAGAAGTCCGCAAAATGTGACTTCTTTTTGAATTTGATGAAAAAGTCCTTGACTTTTCGTCTCTGGCAAGACCGCAAAATCCATTCTGATTAGCTGCGGAGCCAGATTAGCCCCCTTTGACATTAAGGAGCTGCGCGACCTCTTGGAAACCGACGAAATGGAGCTTGACACCATAGGCGACCGCAAGACCGCCCTGTTTGTTATCATCAGCGACACCGACGACACCTTTAACTTTGTTGTGTCAATCCTTTACACACAGCTTTTCAATCTGCTTTGCGATAAAGCCGACGACGAATACGGAGGGCGGCTGCCCGTCCATGTGCGCTGCCTGTTAGATGAATTTGCAAATATCGGTCAAATCCCGAAGTTTGAAAAGCTCATAGCGACGATACGAAGCCGGGAAATCTCCGCGTCAATCATCTTGCAGAGCCAGTCACAGCTAAAGGCGATTTACAAGGACAACGCCGATACCATAGTCGGCAACTGCGACACGACGCTTTTCTTGGGCGGCAAGGAAAAAACGACGCTCAAAGAAATATCGGAAATTTTAGGCAAAGAAACCATAGACAGCTTCAACACGTCGGAAACGCGCGGGCGTGAGCTATCGCATGGGCTGAACTACCAGAAGTTAGGCAAGGAGCTTATGACACAGGACGAAATCGCGGTCATGGACGGAGGGAAATGTATCTTGCAGCTTAGAGGGGTGCGCCCGTTCTTTTCGGATAAATTCGACATCACGAAGCACCCGAATTATAAATATCTGTCCGACGCGGACAAGAAAAACACCTTTGACATGGAGAAGCACTTACGCCGCCGCCCCGCTATCGTAAAGCCCGACGAAGTTTTTGACTATTACGAAATCGACGCGGCAAGCCTTGACGGGGACGCAGACCATGAATAAGCGACAAAAGGAAACGCCCCGCTTTACCGTGATTGAGGGCGGGCGCATGAAGAAAGACCGGGAGGAAGCCGCGCGGCGGGCTGAATTGCAGCAATTCATACGGGCTTGCGAAGCCCTGTATGAGAAGAACCGGGCGCGGCGGGAAGTCTGATTTTACAGGAGGACACACCATGAGCAGACAGCGCACAAAAACCGAGATTATGCGGCATGAACAATATTTTGCGAAGCTGATAGAAAACGCAGAGAACGCCATGCGGGAATACCAACAGGAGCGCGGTGGGGAACACCGCCTTTACGTTGACGAGTATATCCGGCGCAAGGGCTTTCTCTTAGGACAGTGACGCGGCGAAATGCCACCTGTCTACGATAAGCCGGGAAAGGGAAAGGAGGGATTGAAGCAATCCATATCACGATTGGCTACATGGTACGCGCCCCTACTCTTGGGGCGGCATGAAAAGCCGCAGACCGAAATCTTGCTTACAACTGAATACCGCTGCGCCGCAGAATCTACGCGGCGCGGGGAACCCGCCCAAATCCGGCGGGCTTACGACCGCGGCAGTTTTCAAAGCTGACCGCCGTTTTTTATGCCCTTTTTTCGGGGCAGCCGCTTTCTTGGCGGCAGAAAAGGAGAAATCTTATGGCATTTTTCAACAGCGCAGTAGACGTATTGCAGACCCTTGTTATCGCACTGGGAGCCGGACTTGGTATCTGGGGCGTTATCAATCTGTTAGAGGGATATGGTAACGACAATCCGGGCGCGAAAAGCCAAGGCATGAAACAGCTTATGGCGGGCGGCGGCGTTGCCCTTATCGGCATGACCCTTGTACCGCTGCTTTCCGGGCTGTTCGGTTAAGCCGCGCGGGAGTAGCCTATGCAGAGCATACTTGACGCGATTAACGAATGGATAAAGGAAATCCTTATCGGAGCCATTAACGGGAATCTGTCAACTATGTTCGGGGACGTAAACGAGAAAGTCGGCACTATCGCCGCAGAGGTAGGGCAGACCCCGCAAGGGTGGAACGCAAGCATATTTTCCATGATACGGACGTTATCGGAAAATGTGATTGTGCCGATTGCGGGGCTTGTCATTACCTACGTCCTATGCGTGGAGCTTATCAGCATGGTAACGGAAAAGAACAATATGCACGATATTGACACGTTCATGTTCTTCAAGTGGTTTTTCAAGGCGTGGGTGGCTGTCTATCTGGTTACGCACACCTTTGACATCACTATGGCGGTGTTCGATATGGCGCAGCACGTCGTTTCCGGCGCGTCGGGGGTAATCGGCGGCAGCACAGAGATTGATGTTGCCGCCGCCCTTGGCTCCATGCAGGACGGGCTTGAAGCAATGGAAATCCCCGAACTTCTCCTACTTGTCATGGAAACAAGCCTTGTGAGCTTGTGCATGAAAATCATGTCCGTACTGATAACCGTAATCCTCTATGGAAGAATGATAGAAATTTACCTTTACTGTTCGGTATCGCCTATCCCGTTTGCAACTATGACAAATAGAGAATGGGGACAGATTGGGAACAACTACCTAAAATCCCTGTTCGCCCTTGGCTTTCAAGGCTTCCTCATAATGATATGTGTCGGCATTTACGCTGTCTTGGTAAACAGCATGATAATAGCGGACAATCTGCACAGCGCGATTTTTTCCCTTGCAGCCTACACCGTTATCCTCTGTTTCTCCCTGTTCAAATCCGGCGCACTGGCGAAGTCAATTTTTTCCGCGCATTAGCGGGCGTGTCAAGGGTAGGGTGGAGATTTTGTAAAGCAAAATACAACCCGACCTTGACGCGGGAGGAATCCATATCCTGTACGTCGGCAAAGGGCATAGATTGACCTTTGCCTTGACTGCCCCTTATGGAGCTTAGGAACGCCGACACATCACGCGAAGAAAGGAGGTTTTCACTTGGCGTATGTACCCGTACCGAAAGACTTATCCAAAGTCAAAACGAAAGTCGCTCTCAATTTGACGAAGCGGCAAATCATTTGTTTTGCGGCGGCTCTTATCTTAGGGCTTCCGCTTTTCTTTTTGCTCAAAGACAGCGCAGGCACAAGCCTTGCGTCAATGGTAATGATTGCGGTCATGCTGCCCTGTTTCCTCATTGCCATGTACGAGAAACACGGGCAGCCCCTTGAAGTGGTGGTTAAGAACATCATTCAGACGAAATTCATTGCCCCCAAAGAGCGACCATACAGAACTGAAAATTTTTATGCTGTCTTAGAGCGGCAGCGAAAACTTGAAAAGGAGGTATCAGCGATTGCAAAAGGCAAAAGCAACAAACCGCGCGGCGGGAAGCGGAAAGGCTAACCCGAAGCGCAAACTGACCCGCGCCGAGAAAAAGCAGATAGCCGAGGTTATCAGACAGGCAAAGGGCGACGGGAAAGCCCACACCGCACAGCAGACAATCCCCTACCTTACCATGTACCCGGACGGGATTTGCCGCGTGTCGGAAAAGAAATACTCAAAATCCGTCGCCTTTGAAGATATAAACTATCAGCTTGCACAGCCGGACGACAAGACCGCTATCTTTGAAAACTGGTGCGATTTTCTCAATTATTTTGACGCTTCCGTGTCGGTGCAGCTTTCTTTTATCAATCAAGGGACAGTGCGCGGAGAAGCAGAAAAAGCTATCCATATCCCGGCACAGGACGACGCTTTTAACTCTATCCGTACCGAGTACGGGGATATGCTGAAAAATCAGCTTAGTAAAGGCAACAACGGGCTTGTGAAGCACAAGTACATCACGTTTTCTATCGAAGCCGACAATCTGGCGGCGGCGAAATCCCGCCTTGCCCGTATCGAAACCGACGTACTCAACAATTTCAAAGTGCTTGGCGCGTCGGCGCGTCCTATGACGGGCTATGAACGTCTGAAAGTGCTGCATGGCGTATTCCACCCGGAGGGCGAGCCTTTCCACTTTGATTTTTCGTGGCTTGCCCCGTCCGGGCTTTCCACAAAGGACTTTATCGCCCCGTCGTCGTTCCGTTTTGGCGAGGGGCGGACATTCCGCATGGGGCGCAAAATCGGCGCGGTGTCGTTCTTGGAAATTCTTGCGCCGGAATTAAATGACCGTATGCTTGCCGACATTCTGGACTTGGAAACGGGCGTAATCGTAAACTTGCATATCCGCAGTATCGACCAGACCGAAGCGATTAAGACAATCAAGCGCAAAATCACTGACCTTGACAAAATGAAGATTGAGGAACAGAAAAAAGCTGTCCGTTCCGGCTATGACATGGACATTATCCCGTCCGACCTTGCCACTTTCGGCAGCGAAGCAAAAAATCTCTTACAGGATTTGCAGAGCAGAAACGAGCGTATGTTTCTTCTCACGTTCCTTGTGGTAAACATGGCGGACACAAAGCGGAAACTGGAAAATGACGTGTTCGCGGCGGCGGGTGTCGCGCAGAAATATAATTGTGCGCTGACCCGCCTTGACTACCAACAGGAAGCGGGGCTTATGTCCTCTATCCCGCTTGGGGAAAACCTTATCCCGATACAGCGGGGGCTTACGACGAGCAGCACCGCGATTTTCATTCCCTTTATCACACAGGAGCTTTTTCAGACGGGCGCAGCCCTCTACTATGGCTTAAATGCCCTGTCTAACAACATGATACTCTGCGACCGCAAGCAGCTTAAAAACCCCAACGGGCTTATCTTGGGAACGCCGGGAAGCGGGAAATCCTTTGCCGCCAAACGGGAAATGACAAATGCGTTTCTTATCACGGACGACGACATTATCATCTGCGACCCCGAAGCCGAGTATTTTTCCCTTGTGCAGCGGCTAAACGGACAGGTTATCCGCTTGTCGCCTACGGGCAAGGGCATTGACGGAAAGCCCCAGTACGTCAACCCTATGGATATAAACCTCAACTACTCCGAGGACGACAGCCCCCTTGCGCTGAAATCTGATTTTATCCTGTCCTTGTGTGAGCTTGTAATCGGCGGCAAGGAGGGCTTGCAGCCCGTCGATAAGACCGTCATTGACCGCGCTGTACGGAACGTGTACCGCCCGTTTTTAGCAGACCCCGACCCGGCGAAAATGCCGGTTTTGGGCGACCTCTACGACGAGCTGTTAAAGCAGCCGGAGCCGGAAGCGGCGCGGATCGCGTCGGCGTTGGAGCTTTATGTTTCCGGCTCTCTGAATGTGTTTAACCACAGAACGAATGTAGAGTTGAATAACCGCCTTGTCTGCTTTGACATTAAGCAGCTTGGGAAGCAGCTTAAAAAGTTAGGTATGCTGATTGTGCAAGACCAGGTATGGAACCGCGTTACCGTCAACCGCGCCGAGAAGAAAGCGACCCGCTACTACATGGACGAATTTCACTTGCTTCTGAAAGAGGAACAGACCGCCGCGTACAGCGTGGAGATTTGGAAGCGTTTCAGAAAGTGGGGCGGCATACCGACAGCAATCACGCAGAACGTCAAAGACCTCTTGGCAAGCCGCGAAGTGGAGAACATCTTTGAAAACTCTGATTTTGTCCTCATGCTCAATCAAGCCGCCGGAGATAGGGCTATCCTTGCGAAGCAGCTTAACATTTCCCCGCAGCAGATGAAGTATGTAACCCACACCGAAGCGGGCGAGGGACTTATCTTCTACGGGAACGTGGTGCTGCCCTTTGTAGACCGCTTCCCGAAGGACACCGAGCTTTACCGTGTTATGACGACGAAGCCGGAGGAAGTGGGCGAAGCATGAGCAGCGCATTGAAAACCAACGTAATCATCAACCGCGACGCGCTCTATGCGCTGCGGGAGCTTCCGGGTGAGAGCGTCCATTGCTGCGTAACAAGCCCGCCCTACTATGCACTTAGGGACTATGGGCTTGACGCACAGATAGGGCGCGAGGACACGCCGGAGCAGTACATTGAAAGGCTTGTAGAGGTATTCCATGAGCTAAAGCGTGTTTTACGTTCTGACGGTACGCTATGGCTGAATATCGCTGACACCTATTGCGGCACCGGGAGCAAGGGAAACCGCACAGACCCGAAGAACCCGAAAGGGAGGAACGGACAGCAGATTGCAAAGAACAACCGCGTTTCCGGCTGCAAGCAAAAGGACTTAATCGGTATTCCGTGGCTCTTAGCCTTTGCCCTACGCGCCGACGGGTGGTATTTACGGAGCGACATTATCTGGCACAAGGAAAACCCTATGCCGGAAAGCTGCAAAGACCGCCCGACACGCTGCTATGAACATATCTTTTTGCTTACGAAGTCAAAACAGTATTACTATGACGCTGCCACCATAGCCGAGCCGATAGCGGCGGGGACAGCGGCGCGTTACCGCCGGGGGCGGGGCGAGGGACACAAGTATGCGGAGGGCATACCCGGACAGGGAAAGGTACAGGGCATTAACCGGGCGCGGAGCGGCGGCTACTATGACGACGCGCTCATGCCGACCATGCGGAACAAGCGCGACGTGTGGCACATCAACACCGTACCCTATAAGGGCGGGCATTTCGCCGCCTATCCCCCGAAGTTAGCCGAAACGTGCATACTGGCGGGCTGTCCGAAAGGCGGCATTGTTATAGACCCGTTTCTTGGCAGCGGTACCACAGCGGCGGTTGCAAAATCCCTTGACCGCCACTATATCGGTATTGAAATCAACAGCGAGTATTGCGCCCTTGCGGGGGCGCGGATTGGAGGTGCAGACCATAAGACAGTATAAGCCGCGTGATAAAATCACGCAGAAAATGACCCGCGACGGGCTTATCGAGATAAACGAAACCAAAGAAACCGAACAGCGTATAAGCCGCCGCGAACAGGACGCAGATTTTTCCCGCCCACAGGAGCAGCCCACAGGACGGAACAGGCAGCGCATGAAGCCGCCGGAGCAGACCGCAGCCGCCCAAACGCCGGAACGGACAGAGCCGGTACAGGAAGCCACCCCACAGGCGGCACAGGACGCGGCGCAGCTTCAAGGCGTACCGTCTGCCGCTTCCCCGCTTCCGTCTGCGCCGGAGCTTCCCCACAGACAGGACACGGGAGCCGCCGAGCGCGTCATGGAGCGTGTGGGCGCGGCGCACACCCGCAAATCGTCCAAAAAGGCAGCACAGCGGGCGCAGCGCGAAGCTGCCGCAAAAGAGAAATCTTCCCGCTTACAGTTTACCGAGGAAGAACTATCTACCCCAGAGCTTGAAAAATATGTGAAGAAATCCAACGAAGCCGCCGACCGTCTGGACGCGGCAAGGGCAGCAATCCCGAAGGAAAAGAAACTTGTCAAGGAGCGCACCTTTGACGAAGCCACAGGCAAGGGAAAGACCCGTCTGCACTTTGAAGAACGGGAAAAGCCGCCCGGTTTTAAGGAGAAGCATAACCCGCTATCCCGCCCCGCACAGGAAGCGGGCGTTTTCGTCCATAACAAAATCCACAGCGTCGAGAAAGACAATTCCGGCGTGGAGGGGGCGCACAAATCCGAAGAACTGGCGGAGTGCGGCGCGAAGTACGGAGCGCGGAAAGTGCGGGAGGGCTACCGCAGCCACAAGCTCAAACCCTACCGGGAAGCGGCAAAGGCAGAGAAAGCGGCGTTTAAGGCAAACGTCAACTTCCAGTACCACAAGACGCTGCACGACAACCCGCAGCTTACGTCAAATCCCCTCTCCCGGTTCTGGCAGAAACAGAAAATCAAGAAGCAGTACCGGGACGCGGCGAAGAAAGGCGGCGCGGCCGCAGCCAAAGGCAGCGCCGCAGCCGCAAAGGAAACCGCAAAAAAGACGGAACAGGCGGCGGCATTTGTGGCGCGGCACCCGGCGGGTATCGCCCTTACCGTCGCCGCGCTGCTCCTGTTCATCATGGTATCGGCGGGGCTTTCCTCATGCGGGGCTATGTTCTCCGGCTTGATGAATGGCGTTCTTGGAACGTCCTACACGTCAGAGGACAGCGACCTTGTGGCAACGGAAAGCAACTACGCCGCAAAGGAGAACGAGCTTCAGCAGCGGATTGACAATATCGAGCGCGATTATCCCGGCTATGACGAGTACCGCTATGACCTTGACAGTATCGGGCATAACCCCCACGAATTAGCGTCCTATCTGACCGCCCTTTTGCAGAGCTACACCCCGCAGAGCGCACAGGCAGAGCTTGACCGCGTATTCAACAGGCAGTATGAGCTTACGCTGACCGAGGAAGTGGAAATCCGCTACCGCACCGAAACAAGCACCGACCCGGAAACAGGCGAAACGACAAGCGAGGAAGTACCCTACGAATATTACATCTTAAACGTCACGCTTAAAAATCATCAGATAGACAGCTTTGTATCGGAGTTTTTGAACGCGGAGCAGCTTGAAATGTACCGCGTCTATCTGGAAACAAGCGGCAACAAGCCGCTGATTTTCGGCGGCGGCTCTCCCGACACTTCCGCGTCTGAGGATTTAAGCGGCGTGGACTTTGTGAACGGGACGCGACCGGGCAACACCGCCATTGTGGAGCTTGCGAAGCAGCAAGTCGGAAACGTGGGCGGGCGACCCTATTGGAGCTGGTACGGATTTAATAGCCGCGTGGAGTGGTGCGCCTGTTTCGTTTCATGGTGCTACGGGCAGATGGGCTTATCCGAGCCGCGCTTTGCCGCCTGTCAGTCACAGGGTATTCCGTGGTTTACCTCACACGGGCAATGGGGCGCGAGGGGCTATGAGAATATCGCCCCCGGCGACGCTATCTTTTTCGATTGGGATTTAGACGGGAGCGCAGACCATGTAGGGCTTGTTATCGGAACCGACGGGCAGCGCGTCTATACCGTCGAGGGTAATTCCGGCGACGCCTGCAAGATAAAGAGCTATCCCCTTGACTATGCCTGTATCAAAGGGTACGGGCTGATGAACTGGAACTAAACCATTTTTGAGCAAAGAAAGGAGTTTTGACACTATGGCAATGAGCAAAATTGAACGTATCGACAAAGAGATTGCAAAGACCCGTGAGAAAATCACGGAGTACCAGAACAAACTGAAAGGACTGGAAGCGCAGAAAACCGAAGCGGAAAATCTGCAAATCGTACAGCTTGTACGCGCTATGCGCCTGACCCCCGCCAAGCTTGACGCTATGCTGAAAGACGGCGGTATTCCGGGCATGACCGCCGCGCCGGATTATCCCGCAGAAACCGCAGACTACGACGAAGAACAGGAGGACACCGAGAATGAATAAGAAAATCCTTAGAAACGTAACCGCACTTTGCGCCGCCCTTATGCTTATGGGCGGCTTTTCCATGACTGCCTTTGCACAAACGCCGGAGGACGTAACCGACGACAGCGGCGTTATCTATGAAGAAGCCGAAGAAACCGCACCCCTTACCCCCAACGGGAACGCGACCCTTGTGGACGATTTCGGCGGCAACAAGCAGCTTATCACGGTAACGACCAAAAGCGGCAACTACTTCTATATCCTCATTGACCGGGACGACGAGGGCGAAAACACCGTCCATTTCCTTAATCAAGTGGACGAAGCCGACCTTATGGCACTTATGGACGACGGGGAAACGACGACGGAAACGCCCGCTGTCTGCACCTGTACGGAGAAATGCGAAACGGGGAAAATCAACACTTCATGCCCCGTATGCAGCACGAACATGACCGCTTGCAGCGGCAAGGAAGCCGAGCAGGAAACGGAAGAAGTTACCGAGCAGCCGGAGGAAACGAACAACACAGGCGGGCTTGTGGTATTCCTTATCGTGGCACTTCTTGGCGGCGGGGGCGCACTCTACTACTTTAAGTTTATGAAGCCGAAACAGAGCGTCAAAGGCAGCACCGACCTTGAAGATTTTGACTTTGAGGACTACGACGAGGACGAGCCGGAAGCCGACGACGCAGAGGACACGGGCGGCGACGGGGAAACGGAGGACGGGGAAGCATGACCCTCTTTACTGACAATCCCTTTGAAAAAATGATGATACAAAGACCTTGCGGGCGGCGCGACAATGCGCCGCCCGTTCCCAAATCCCCGGCTTGCGCGTCCTGTCCGTACCGGGCGCACTCCCCCTGTATCGGCTACTGTCTGAAACAGGTACAGGAGAAAAAGGACGCAGAGCCGGAACGCTGAAAGGAGGACATTTGATTGAGCATAACACTTGTAATCGCAGAAAAGCCGAGTGTGGCGCAGACTATCGCCGCCGCGCTTGGCGTGAAGAATAAGAAAGACGGATATTTAGAGGGCGGCGGCTACCTTATTTCGTGGTGTGTCGGACATCTGGTGCAGCTTTCCGAAGCTGCCGCCTATGGGGAGCAGTACAGGAAATGGAGCTATGAGAGCTTACCGATTTTGCCGGACAAGTGGCAGTACACCGTTTCCAAAGATAAGGAAAAGCAGTTTGGAATCCTAAAGGAACTTATGCACCGCGCCGACGTGTCCGAAGTCGTCAACGCTTGCGACGCGGGGCGCGAGGGGGAACTGATTTTCCGCTTTGTCTACGAAGTGGCGGGCTGCAAAAAACCGATACGCCGCTTATGGATTTCCTCAATGGAGGACGCGGCGATTAAGGCGGGCTTTGCTTCCCTCAAAGACGGGCATGAATACGACGCGCTCTTTGCGTCTGCCCTCTGCCGCGCAAAAGCTGACTGGATTATCGGCATTAACGCCACCCGGCTTTTCTCCTGTCTGTATAACCGCACCTTGAACGTGGGGCGCGTCCAGACCCCGACGTTAAAAATGCTTGCCGACCGGGACGCGGCTATCTCTACATTCAAGAAAGAAAAATACTACCATGTGCGGCTTATGCTGTCCGGCGCGGAAGCGGCAAGCGCGAAGATCCGCGACGCTGATGAAGCCGAAGCACTGAAAGCCGCTTGCGAAGCGGCACAGGCGGTATGCGTTTCCGTCGCAAAAGAAAAGAAAACCGCAGCCCCGCCGAAGCTCTTTGACCTTACCTCTTTGCAGCGGGAAGCAAACCGCATTTACGGGTACACCGCAAAGCAGACCCTTGACCTGGCGCAATCCCTCTATGAAAAGCGTCTGCTGACTTATCCGAGGACGGACAGCAGCTATCTTACCGACGACATGGGCGGCACAGCGGAATCTATCGTTACGCTGCTTTGCGGGAAGCTGCCCTTTATGGCGGGCGTGGGCTTCACGCCGGAGATTGAAAAAGTGCTGAACAGCAAAAAGGTATCAGACCACCACGCAATCATTCCCACAATGGAGCTTGCAAAGACCGACCTTGCGACGCTGCCGGAAAGTGAGAAAAATATCCTTACCCTTGCGGGGGCGCGTTTACTCTTTGCCACCGCCGAGCCGCACATCTACGAAACCGTTACAGCGGTTTTCTCCTGCGCCGGAGCCGACTTTACCGCGCGGGGAAAGACCGTACTTAATGACGGGTGGAAAGACTTAGAGCGACGCTACCGGGCGACGCTGAAAACGAAGCCCGAAGCCGACGACGGGGACAGCGACGCTTTCACGCTGCCGGAGCTTTCCGAGGGGCAGACCTTTCCTAACCCCGCCGCAAAAGTTACGGAGCATGACACGCCCCCGCCGAAGCCCCACAATGAAGCAAGCCTTTTGTCGGCTATGGAACGTGCCGGGAATGAGGACACCGACCCGGACGCGGAACGCCGGGGGCTTGGCACCCCCGCCACCCGCGCCGCTGTCATTGAAAAACTGGTAAACAGCGGCTTTGTGGAGCGAAAGGGAAAGCAGCTACTCCCCACCAAAGACGGGAATAACCTTGTGTGCATACTGCCCGACGTTCTCACTTCCCCGAAGCTGACCGCCGAATGGGAAAACAATCTGACGCAGATAGCAAAGGGAGCCGCCGACCCGGAGGACTTCATGCAGCGTATCGAGGACATGGCGCGGGAGCTTGTGAAAACCTACGCTTCCGTTCTGGACGGGAAACAGGATTTGTTTAAGGCAGAGAAGCCGGAAATCGGCAAATGCCCCCGCTGCGGCTCTCCCGTCCATGAGGGGAAAAAGAATTATTATTGCGCTAACAGAGATTGCGCCTTTGTCATGTGGAAGAATGACCGCTTTTTCGAGGAACGCAAAATTGCCTTTTCTCCGAAGATTGCCGCCGCGCTCTTGAAATCCGGCAAAGTGAATGTCAAGAAGCTCTATTCCCCGAAAACAGGCAAAACCTACGACGGAACGGTTGTTTTAGCCGATACGGGCGGGAAATACGTCAACTACCGCGTGGAACTGCCGAAGAAGTAAAAACTGGAATAGCAAGCATAGGAAACGGGTACCCGTTTCCGTAAATCCCCGTTCTGCCACTGACGCGCCGGACGGGGATTTTGCTTGTTGGGATAATCCCAAACCCTTATAAAACCTGTAAAAATCTTTGGCAAAAACGCGCCGCTTCCGTTGTAGGCTATGCAGCCGCAAAAAGCGGCGCGGAGAAAGGAGGTTTTTCACTTATGGCAAGTTTACGGAACACCGTAAAAGACTATCAGGACGAGCTTAGGGACGGTATCGCATGGGTGGCGTTCTGGAGGGAGGGGCGTTCATGGAACGCCGACTATTTCTATCTGGAGCCGGACGACGCGATACAAGCCCTTGATAGGAACCGTCTGGAGGAAATCAGAGAAGCAGACCCCGCCGCTGTCATGCTCAATTCCTACTACTGCGGGCATTTGGGCGAGGACATGAACCTTGACGAACTGGCGGCGGGTGTGCGTTGGCACTATGAAAATGGCTACAATCAGCTTTCCGATTTTCTGGAAGCCCACGACGACAGGCTGCCGCCGGAGGTTATCGAGGAAGCAAGAGCCGCCGCCCACGCTGCGGGGCTTCCCTTTTCGGAAAAGCCCTACCGGGACGGGGAGGAACCCGACCCCTATATTTTTGACGGGAGCATGAGCATTGAGGACTACGGGCTTATGCACCGTCTAATCGACGAAGAAAGGAGCAGACAACAGATGAACGAGCAATTTTCCATTTTAATTGACAGCCGCGCCCGCTTTGAAACCGGAGAACAGGGCGGCGTGTGGCTTTCCATGCCGACCACGACTGAGCAGCTTCACGAAGCCATGCGAAGCGTCGGCATTACCGCAGACAATCCACAGGATTTTTTCATCAATGGATTTGCAGACACCGAACAGCAGCCCTTTGACGTGCCGCTTCCCGTTATCCAGAGCGCGGGGCTTGACGAGCTGAACTATTTAGGCAATCTGCTTTCTATGCAGAGCGACGAGGACAGGGATAAATTCGCGGCGGCGGTCACGCTTGGGGAATACGCTGGGAACATCAAAGACCTTATCAACCTTGCACAAAACCTTGACTGTTACTGGATTTACCCCACCGTACAGAATGAAGAAGATTACGGGTATTACCTTATCGACGAACTGGACGAATTGGAATTGCCCGAAGAAGCAAAGAAATATTTCATGTATGAGGAATACGGGCGTGACGCTGCTATCAATGACGGGGGCAGATTTACCGAACAGGGCTACATCTACAACAACAAGAACACCTTTACGGAGTGGTACAACGGGCGCGAGAACGACATACCGAAAGAATACAAGATTATGAGCTTCCCGCAGCCGGAACGCACCGAGCCGGAGCAATCCTACATGGACGCAGCCGCACCCGGACAAGAAGTGAGGGCAGCCGAAAAGCCCACCGAGCCGCGCCCGGTTATCCCTATCGTGCTGACGAGCGAAAAGCCCGCCGAGAAATTGAAAGAGATAACCGACCGCTTGGAACAGGGCATTACGGAACTCTTTGACAGCGAGCGTTACAAGGAATATCTGCGCGTCATGTCAAAATTCCATAATTACAGCTTCAACAATACGCTGCTTATCGCCATGCAAAAACCCGACGCTTCCCTTGTGGCGGGATTTTCCGCTTGGAAAAATAATTTTGAGCGAAACGTAATGAAAGGGCAAAAGGGAATTAAAATCATTGCCCCGTCGCCATTTAAAGTCAAACAGGAAATGCAGAAAATCGACCCGCACACCCAGAAACCCGTTATCGGCAAGGACGGGAAGCCTGTTACAGAGGAAAAAGAAATCACGATACCCGCCTATAAGGTGGTAACGGTTTTCGACGTGTCGCAGACCGAGGGAAAGGAGCTGCCGGACATAGCGGTGGACGAGCTGACAGGCGACGTTGACCGCTACAAGGACTTTTTCGCCGCCCTTGAAAAGACTTCCCCCGTTCCGATTGCTTTTGAGCAGATAGAGGGGACTTCTCACGGGTACTACCACTTAGCGGATAAGCGTATCGCCATACAGGAGGGCATGAGCGAATTACAGACCTTGAAAACCGCTATCCATGAAATCGCACACGCGAAGCTGCACGACATTGACCTAAACGCCCCAAAGGACGAACAGCCCCGTGTTGACCGCAACACCCGCGAGGTGGAAGCGGAAAGCGTCGCCTATACCGTCTGCCAACATTACGGGCTTGATACGTCGGACTATTCTTTCGGCTACGTCGCCGGGTGGAGCAGCGGGCGGGAGCTTGCGGAACTGAAAAGCTCACTGGAAACCATACGCAGCGCAGCCGCCGAGATTATCAATTCCATTGATGAACATATCGCAGAAATCCAAAAGGCACAGGACAAGGAGCAGACCGCCGAGCAGCCGACCACAGCAAAACAGGCAGACGCGCCGGAACAGAAACAGCCGGAAGCCCCCGCACAGGAAGCGGCACAGGCGCAGCAGGAAGAAGAAAGCGTTTATAAGGTGCGCCGCAACCCTTACAGCGACAGCCGGGAAAACAGCTATATCTTACAGGAGTATGTTTTTACACAGGGGAACCCTACCGCGAAAATGGGCGACGTTCTGTATATCGGCACACTGGAAAAATGCCGCGAGCTTATGGGGCAGCTTACCGCCGGGGAACTGACACAGGGACAGGTAAAGGAGCTTTACGCAAAGGCACAGGAAGCGGCACAGCCCACACAGGACGCAGACGCGCCGGACAAAGATACCTTTTCCATTTATCAAATAAAGGGCGGCGACGGAACGCGGGATTTTCGCTTTGAACCTTACGACCGCCTACACGCGGCGGGAAATGTGGTGGATAAGGCAAACTATGAGCTTGTCTATTCCGCAGAACTTACGCCGGGAACTTCCCTTGAAGATATTTACACCCGTTTCAATATCGACCACCCGAAAGATTTTAAGGGACACAGCCTTTCCGTTTCCGATGTGGTGGTGCTTCATCAGAACGGGCGTGACACCGCCCACTATGTAGACAGCTTCGGTTATAAGGACGTGCCGGAGTTTTTACAGGAGCAGAAGCAGCTTACCCCCGACGACTTGGAAACGGGCGAGAAAATCCAAACGCCGCGCGGGAGCTTCCATGTAACCGCCATGAGCCGCGAACAAATGGAAGCCGCCGGATATGGCGTACATCACACTTCCGACGACGGGAAATATTTCATCATGGGGAACGGGACGCGGGCGTTTGCTGTCGCCGCCGAGCCACCGGAAAACCACTTGAAAGCTGCCGAGCAGACCACCGAGCAAAACGCAAATATGATTGACGGTATCATCAACAACGAGCCGCCCGCGCCTACTGTTGAAGAACTGGAAGCAAAGGTTAAGGCGGGCGAAACCATTTCCCTTGTTGACCTGGCTAACGCAGTCAAAGCGGATAAGGAGAACGGAAAGGAAGCGAAACCAAAACGGAAGCCCTCTATCCGGGCACAGCTTAAAGCCGATAAGGAAAAGGCGCAGAAGAAAACCGCAAAGCAGAAGTCACAGGATTTGGAAAGGAGCTGACGCATGGAGAGATTGAGCAAATTTAAAGATGTGGACGTGTTCGCTTCCCTCAATGCAGTTTTGAAGCAGAACACGGGCTTTTATCAGAGCGATTTTGACATTGACAAAGAGATAATCGCAAAGGCGGCGGCAAGCCCCAATAGGGAGGATAAGACCCTCTTGTGGTTCTGCCGACCTATGGGGACGCATTGTTTCCGGGAGCGCGACGTATTTCTGAAGGACACCGCGCCCCACAATACATGGCGTTTCTACATGGAGCAGACAAGCGACCGTATCCTTGCTTACGCAATCGAACTGACAGGCAAGGAGCGCGGGAAAATCAAAGGCAATCTCTATGAGCTTGACTATGCAAGGCATTATGAGCGCGTCAAGGACAGGGGGCTTGCCGCCGATACGGTACGTCTGGTTTATGAGCGTGGGACGCGGGACATACCCGCCGGACAGTATTTTACAGGCTATCCCGACGCGGAGCTTGGGAAATTTGAACGCTTTGAAGCAATCCCCAACGACCCGGACGCGCTGCAATTTCTCTTACAGGAGGAAAGACGCAGCCGGGAGCAGCTTACGCCGGGGGACTTCAAGGTGCATATCGCCGCTTTGCATGACGGGCTGATTGAAACGGAAGCGCGGCGCATTGTGGGGAAAATGAAGCGGCGCGATACGCCGAACAGCCCCAACAAAACACATTTCATGGCAGAGCTTTCGACCCCGTTCATGCAGCTTGCAAATGCAAAGGACTTAGACCGCCTTTTCTCCATGCTGCCCTACAAGACGCTTTCCTTTTCCAAAATCGAGGGCAGACACGGGACGTATGCGCTGATTGACAAGGGAGAAAACCGGGATAAAGAAGTACGCAAGCCCCGCCCCTCTATCCGGGCGCAGCTTAAAGCAGACAAGGAAACGACCGCCCCGAAGAAAGCGGCGGCAAAGACAAAAAATCACGATTTGGAGGTATGAGCATGATTAGATTAACGGTTGAGGAAACAAACCTTTTAAGCATTTACAACGAGGGCGGCAAGCGCGGGTTGATTGAGAATGTCAACGCCGCGCTGCCCTATATGGACGCGGATATGCGGGAGCTTGCACAGCGCACCCTTGCCAAAGTGGACGCGCTGACCGAAGAAGAATACGCGGAGCTTGCCCTGTATGCCGCTGATGAAGTATGAGCGCGGTCAAGCGGCTATCGCCGCCCCAGAGCCGGAAAGTAAACAGCCTTGTGCGCCGGGAGTGCTGCAACTGCGACAACGGACACTGTATCTTGCTTGACGACGGGGACGAGTGCGTATGCCCGCAGCTTATTTCCTGTTCGCTTCTCTGCAAGTGGTTTCGGATTGCGGTGCTTCCCCTTGATAAGCTGCTCTATGCCGAACTGTTCCAGAGCGAGGACAGGCGGCGGTGTACCGTCTGCGGCGCGGCGTTTGCTTCAAAGTCAAACAGCGTCAAATACTGCCCGGACTGCCGGAAGCGGATTACCCGCAGACAAGCCGCCGAGCGCATGAGGAAACGACGCGCCCTTGTTACGCAATAGGGGCGAAAAATGCCTTGATTTATAAGGCTTGCGGCGCGTGAAAATCACTAAAACGATACTTTATACTTAAAGTGCCAAAATCGCGGTTCTACTGCGTAACATTCCAGAACACAGCACTCACAAAAAGACAGGGCGCGGAGGTCATTGACTGGCTTCCGCGTCCTGTTCTTTTTTGCGCTTTTTTATCCGCGCTCTGTTTCCTTTTCACGTTCCGGCTGCTTCTCTGCCTGTAAAATGCTGTCTATGTTCTGCTTGATAACGTCGTATTCCCTAACCTGTTTTTTCAGTTTGCCATAATCAGCGTAAAGAGCTTCTTTCTGCGCCTGGAGCGTTTCATACTCTGCTTGCAGCGCGGCGAGGTTGGGGAGCTTCGTAACGCCCGCCGCTTTCAGCGACTTTGCCGCAGCTTCATGTAGGATAATCGCCCGTTCCTGTCCGGAGCGGTACTTCTCCTTATTCTTGGCTTTGCGGTATGCGTCATAGGCGGGCTTTGTCTTTTGGTAGGTGGAAACATTCTTGATAAGTACCGCCATGTCTGCAAGCCGCTTTTCGGCGCTCTTTAGCGCGTCGGCGGCCTGTTCACTTTCCGACTGGATTTCTGCGATTTTCGCGGTCAAATCTGCGTACTGTTCAATCTTGTGTTCCGTCAAGAAATTCATGGTCTTAGCCGCCTGTTTCAGATTGTGGATTTTCGCCCACTGTTCATAGCCCCGGCTCTGCGCTGCCTTGATACTGTTCTGAATATCAATCAGCAGACTAACGCTGCGATCCGCGCGTGGAGCTTTCGCCGCGCGGGTGCGTCTGCCCTCTATCCGTTCTTTTAGTGCTTCCTCTGTATAGTCTGCGCCGAGGGTTTTCAAGCGGGTAAACCGTTCCTGTCCGGGAGCGCGACAGGAAATGTATTTCCCCGGCTTTACCTCATAGCCCGCCGCCTGTAATCGCTGCAATAATTCCTCAAAACTGGACACTTGGGGAATGAGCGCGTCAATGGCGGTTTTCAGCTTGCCTTTCCAACTGGTACCCGTCTTTTCTGCTTGATACTCCGCATAGCTCTTTCCCTTGCTGCCTTTGCCCGGAACGACGACGGACAATCCATTTTCCCGGCACAGCTTGTCGCTCATGTTGCGGATTCCGTAATAGCTGCGCTTATTGGAATTGTATTTGCGGTGGTCTACAAAGTTTGCCGCGCAGAAAATAATGTGGTTATGGACGTGTCCTTTGTCAATGTGCGTCGTGAGTACATACTCATGCTGCCCCTTTGTTACCGCGTCAGCAAGCTGCTTTCCGATTTTGTGGGCGGTTTCATAATCCACTTCCCCCGGCTCAAAGGACTGTATCAGATGAAACGCTAAATTGTTCCCCTTTCCCAGAGCTTGCGACAGGGTATATTCAAACTCAATGTCTGCTGTTTCATAGGAGCAGCCAAAAGAGGACACAAGCATTTTCCCGTCCGTCTTATCGGGATTCTGGATATAGTCAAGGGCTTTGCTCAACGTGCTTTTAACAGGCTTAATCTTTGTAACCGCCATATCTCCGCAAGCACCCCCTTTATTTCCTCTATGTCCTCTTGGTAGACGTTTCCCGTCGCGTTGACGCGCTTTGCAATCTGATTGACATTGACACCGATTTTTTGTATCTCTGCGGTCATAGCCTTAATGTCGCTATGGTCTACCTGTATAATGTACCCGTCAATGGCAATCTTCCGCAGATAGGCTTCCATGTTCCGGGTGGGGACGAGCTTCATTTTTTCTAAGATTAAATCCCGTTCCGCTTCTGTTACTCTGAATTTGATTTGTATTGTCCGTTTTCTTCCGTCCATGTTTTCGCTCCTTTCCGTTCCGAGGGTTTGGGACACTTCCCAACAAGCAGTTTTCAACCGACGCGCAGCCGCGCGGGAGGGCGAAAATACGGAAAGGGTACCCCTTTCCTATGCTTGCTACGAAACTTATCCCTACACTACCTACAACACCGGGAAAAGGAAAAATGACGGTTTTTTGCAAAAGAAAAACGCTGCAATCTCAAAAAAGATTACAACGCTTTCTAAATCCTATTCAGTTTTGCCGGACACATCTTATCTGCCCTCTTTTTCGACTTTGGCTATTTCCTCTGCTGTTGCGCTCACAATCCGTATGCCTGTATCACTCATATCGTCAAGGAGCGCGTCAAGCTGCCGCCGATTGGTGTCTTTCCCGGCGGGGCTGTCAAAAAGGAACTGGTCTACGGATATATTGTAACGCTGCATAAGCTCAAAGAAAATCTGCAAACTTGGGTGTTGCCCGTTGTTCTCAATGTTCGCAAGGTAACGCGGGGAGATATACATTTCGTCGCTTACTTTCTTGCGGCTCTCCTTGCGCCCTTTCCGAGCTTCTTTTATCGCTTCCCCAAAAGCCTTGAAGTCATACTTTTCTACTGGTCTTTTTGCCATATTCATTCACCCGATTACATTTTACTGTTCCCCTTTCCTGTTGGATATGCTTACACAATTCCTACTATGCACCAAAATAATTCATAATCAGACACTTGCTATTATTCGCCTGTCCGAGTATAATTATACTGATACTGTATGCAGAAAGGACGGGAGAATTATGGAATATATGTCTGCGCCACAGGCAGCGGAAAAATGGGGCATTTCAGAAAGACGGGTACAGATACTTTGCAGCGAGAACCGCATACCGGGCGTTTCAAAACTTGGGTATATGTGGCTGATACCAAAGAACGCAGAAAAGCCGATTGACGGAAGAACCAAACGCGGAAAGGAGCAAAAAAATGAAATCCTACAAAATAGTGATAATTGAAGATGAAGAATTGATAAGAGAAGAATTAAAAACGCTTTTAGTCAATGCGGGGTATGTGGTAGATTGCGTTATCAATTTTGCAAAAACAATCGACTACATTAAATCTGCTTTTCCCGACTTGATTTTGCTTGATATAAATTTGCCGGAGCAAGACGGGTATCGCCTTTGCAGCTCTATCCGCAGTTTTTCCACAACTCCGATTTTATTCATTACAGGACGTAACACAACAATGGACGAATTACAGGCATTAACACTTGGGGGCGACGATTACATTACAAAGCCCTATAACATCCCTATTCTGCTTGCAAGAATAAACCTTCTTTTGCGGCGGGGAACGTCCGAACAGATTAGTATAATGGAGCATAACGGGATTCAATTTAATTTGATTGCCGGGACGCTTACAGCAAACGGAAAAGAAATTGAATTAACGAAAACCGAGCTAAAAATCATGTACTATCTGTTCAAACATACAGGCGAGATTGTTCCCCGAATAGATTTAGTTGAATATTTATGGGACAATGAAATTCACATTGATGATAATACTTTAAGTGTGAATATCATGCGGATAAGAGAAAAGCTGCGTACTCTTGGGGCGGCTGATTTCATACAGACCAAACGCGGTATGGGGTACAAGATATGAAATTTTCAGACTATATGAAAGATAACCAAATTACATTACTTGTCTGTTTTGCCGGAGGACTGTTTTTTTCTGTTCTCCTTTTGGCTTTTGGCATTAGTCTGTCAGAAATGGCTTTGTTATGGGTATGCTTTGCAATCATTGTCTTTTTTACAATGTTCGCATATTTTCGGAAACAGCAAAAACGGATTCAATACTTGTTGGAAACAATGGAGACCTTGGACAAAAAATATTTAATTGCGGAGATTGCAGACAGACCAGAAACAGAATTAGAAAAAATTTATTTTCGGCTATTGAAAACTGCTCTGAAAAGTATGACTGATGAAGTGACTGAAATTCGTCGTTTGAATGTGGAATATAAAGATTTTATTGAACAATGGATTCACGAAATCAAAGTTCCTATTACGGGGGTTCAGTTATTATGTGAGAATAACAAAACAGAAATCATGCGAAAAATCATAGCACAAACAGAACTTATGGAGCAAAGTATTGAAAAGGTTCTGTTTTACGCGCGTTTGGGCAGCGTGGAAAAAGATTATCTGATTAAGGAAATTTCACTGAAACAGTGTGTGCTTGAGGTGCTGTCCAGAAATAAACAATTTCTGATCCATAATAGTGTATGTGTTCATACAGATTCTATTTCTGATTTTGTTTATTCCGATAGTAAATGGCTTGGCTTCATTATCAACCAGATTATTTTTAACAGTATCAAATATTGCAGTGATAAGCCGCCTGTTATCCAAATCAAATCAAAAGATATGGGGGATTATGTTACCCTGTCTATTACAGACAATGGCATAGGCATTAAGCCGAGCGAAGTAAATCGGGTTTTTGATAAAGGCTTTGTCGGCAGCAATGGAAGAATGAGAAAAAAATCAACTGGAATCGGCTTGTACTTATGTGACCAGCTCTGCTTAAAACTGGGAATAGGCATTGACATTGAATCCGAAGTTGGGTGCTATACAACTGTCCTGTTGCATTTTCCGAAAAGTAACCACTTGAATGTTTGATTTTATATCTTACAAAATTGTTAGATAAAATCAACCAACTTCTATACAATCGCTTTGGATTTCCGTATAGAATAGGGGCAAAAGGAGGCGTTTTATAATGAGTACAACAAAGAAAAAAAGAACACGTTTTGTAATAGGTATCATGCTGCTTTTTGCCCTCTGCCTGTTTTTTATGTTTCATATGGTGAGGAAAACAAAACAGCTCCGCTCAGATAGTGCGGGAGTTGAATTTGTAACTGAGGGGGAAGTAGTAACCTGTTTGAATGTAAGAGGAACTTTCCCCTACACGTCTATTGTTCCGAAACTTGCCGAAGAACGCAAAACCGATTCAAACGGGAATATAACAGAGACTTATGTGATAGAAGCAGAAATATCTCTGAATACGAAAAATACGATGAAACTCTATTTTGAAAGATTAGAGGACGCAACATATACCTATATTCTGAAATTTGCGGACAAAGATATAATCATTTCAAACGGAAAGGTGGTGGAATGAAAAAATGATAAATCGTCCAAAACCATTGCTTTGTGTAGAACATATCGAAAAATATTACGGTAATCAGGGTTCCGTCACAAAAGCCTTAAATCAAGTTAGCTTTTATGTGCAGCATGGGGAATTTGTGAGTATCATGGGGGCGTCTGGTTCCGGGAAAACCACCTTGTTAAATTGTATATCTACCATTGATACCGTAAGTGCCGGACACATTTTATTGGACGGAAAGGATATTACGACTATAAGCGAAGATGATATATCCGCATTTCGTCGTGATAATCTTGGCTTTGTCTTTCAAGATTTCAACCTGTTAGATACGCTGACATTGGAAGAAAATATAGCTTTGCCTTTGACAATCGGGAAAGTGCCGCCGAAAGAAATTACGGAGCGGATTAACCATATTGCACAGCGGCTGCAAATCAGCGACACACTGAAAAAATTTCCTTTTCAAGTATCGGGAGGTCAAAAACAGCGTTGTGCTTTTGCAAGGGCAATGATATGTAATCCCAAACTGGTTATGGCTGACGAGCCGACAGGTTCCCTTGATTCTAATTCTGCCCGTATTCTGTTACAGATGATGTCAGAACTTAACAAAGAAACAGGCGCTACAATCCTCATGGTAACACATGACGCATTTTGTGCCAGTTATGCAGACCGCATTTTATTCCTAAAGGACGGGAAGATTTTTAATGAGATATTGAAAGGCGAAAAGACGCGGGATATATTCTATCACGAAATCCTTGACGTTCTCTCCCTCTTGGGAGGTGACAATCCATGCTAAAGGAATTATCAATCCGCAATGCGAAAAGGCAGTCAAAAGATTATTTGCTTTACTTCATCACACTTGCCTGTACGGTTTCCTTTATGTACGCTTTTAATTCACTGATTTTTTCGGATATTGTGAAAGCGTTTCCCAGTATCGGCGTGCTGCCTTATATGATTATTGTTGCGTCATTGCTCATTGTCCTTATTATGGGGTGGATTGTTGGGTACATGACAAAGTATATATTGAAAAAACGAAGCCGGGAATTGAGTATCTATATGATTTCGGGAATCCCTAACCGTTCTATATGCAGGCTTATTTTTTATGAAAACGCTTTGATTGGCATTTTTGCGTTTGCTATTGGGCTTCCTGTCGGCATACTGTTTTCCCAACTGTTAGAAGCGGTTCTTAGCTCTATGTTTGGTATGATATATGTCTTAAGGTGGAACTTTTCATTTAATGCCACAGCATTAACCTGTCTCTATTTTTTGGCAATGCTCTTTTACGCTATACGGAGGAACAACAAATGGATAAGCAAGGTAACTCTTTACGATTTGTTGTATTATGAGCGCCAGAACGAAAAAAAGCTGCTGCATGACGGGGTATCTGCCATTGCACTGTTTTTTATATCTGTTTTGACAGGGTGTGTAGGAATTTTTCTGATGTGTACCGGGCCGCTGGGGAATGGTTATGATGTGCTTATAGGCGTTGTTTGTCTGGTACTGTTTTTATTTGGTTTTTTCCTAAGTGTACCCACGTTTCTCATTATGCAATTTGGCAATCGTGAAAAATGGAAATACGAAAAAAACAGGTTGGTACTATTTCGCGGCTTTACAGCAAAAATCCGTTCAACAAGCATTATCATGGGCGTTCTTTCCGTTTTGTTTATGCTTTCATTAACCTTTATGGGGGCGGGTACCGCTGTTTATATGATTGCAGACAAAAATATGGAACAGAGCGTATTTGATATAATGATTTTACACAGGGCAGAATTACAGGATTTTTCGGCTTATGAAAATGTTCTTGACCTTAACTTCCCCGTTCAGTCAAGTTATGTTTACAGCATTTATACGGATAACAAGAATAATTTTCTTGCGGCGCGAAACGATTGTATATCAAGTACCGGACGTTCGGGCTATATGGCATACGCAGAATATCAACATGATACTTATATGAAACAGAGTGATTATAAGAAACTGCGCGAAATACTGGGGCTTCAATCCGTAGAACTCAATCCGTCTTTGTGTTATATCCATTGTGTTCCCGCACTTAAAAAGCCCTTTGAAACATTGCTTGAACAGGATAAAAGTCTGAATTGTGCCGGATATTTATTCACAGAGGATAGCATATTTTGTGAACCATTCAGCCAGATGGACACATACGGAAATGGTCTTGACTTTTGTATCATTGTTCCAGAACAGGCGGTTAGCCAAATGACGACACTATATAGTCTGCTGTCTGTCATAACAGAAACGCCGCTTGATAGCCTCGATTTGCAAAATATCGTTCAAATGTGTGATGGTCTTTCTATGCTAAAACGTAATATTGGGAAAACTGCGTCTGACGGTAGCGGTGTGACAGCTTTGGTAGATAATGTTGATTATTTGTCCGGCAAGTGGGTAGATAAAGAAAGTTTGACACAGCTTTATGCTATGGCTATTTGCTTATTTTACCTTTCACTGGTCTTTGAAATCACTGGTGCGGCAATTTTGGCGACGCAAATTCTTAGTGACAGGGAGAAGAAACGACGACAGGACTGTATTTTACAGCAGCTTGGAATGAATAGGCGGGATATTGAGAAACTAAATAATCGCCAGTTGTCAATGATGTTTTTACTCCCTTTGTTACCCGCTTTGATTATCAGCAGTTGCTTTGTATATGTCAGTGCGGGGAAAATGCAGTTGATTGCGTTTCATCTCCCTGTATTTTCAAACAACTTGTGGATAATCGGCTCTCTTAGTATTGCATTTGTCTTTTTTATATTGCTCTACGGAGTTTACTATATTGCTGCCCGGATCAGTTATAGGCGGCAATGACGAGATAATTAAATAGATATTTCATCTGCCGGGCGACGGCAAAAGAAAAAAAGCCGTCGCAGAGCAGAAGCATTTTCACGCGCCTACTATTTTTCGGCGGCTTTGATTTTCAGAGCCGCCGATTTTTTTGTCTATGTGACGACCTGTAATCATTCAGATATGGCGGCTTTAGGAGGTAGCCGCCATGAGTGATAAACCATACCGACAAATCTTTACATTCTCTGACTTGTCAAAAAAAGCCCGACCACCGCCGGGGACATTTCTACCCTTGAATATGAACTGTCAAATCATCTAAATACCGTAGTTAATTCCTATGCGTTCATCTGCATTTTGCAGACGGGCGCTTTTTGTATTTTTTCAAAAGTTTTTTTGAAAAATCGCCAAAAATCAACGTCCAAAATCAAGTTTTTTGGTTTGAGGGATTACGAAAGGGGACATTTCAAAATCCACCGCTTTCGCGGCTGCGAAAGGAGGTGAGAACATGAACGAACCTATTCGTACCCAATGGCAAATCCGTTGTGCTTTTAATGGCTTTTGCAAACTGGCGTTAAGGCGGGAAGCTATGAACGCCCACAGGGACACGAAGCAGCGGCAATTACGCGAAATTCCTTTTTCCGATTTGTCGCCACAAGAAGAAAAACAGCTTTACGTTTGCGACGAATATTTTACAGACGATAAAGCGCAACAGTCTTTCGTTGTCGGCGGCAAGGAGATAACTGCGGAGCTGCTTGCCGAAGCCCTACACAGTTTGCCGGAAGAAAAGCGGGAAACCGTACTGCTCTATTATTTCTTTGATATGAGCGAACGGGAAATTGCGAAATACTGCAATATTCCGAGGACAACAGTACAGACCCGCCGGAAAAGCTCTATGAAGCTGCTAAAACGCTATTTGGAGGAACGCGCCTATGACTACGAAGATTAACAATGAGAACGCTGAAAGCGGCTTGTTGCCTTACCCGGTAATCATAGCCGCAACTAAGGGCGACCCGGAAGCTATGAAGATTGTCGTACAGCATTACGAAAGTTACATAGCGTCCCTGTCTATGCGGAAGCTCCGCGACGAGCGCGGCAATATTTATTGGGGCATAGACGAGGACATACGCGACCGCTTGCGGTCACGCCTTATGAGGGCTGTCCTGTCATTTGAGGTCTAAGTAAAAAGTAATCTGCGTTCCCCTTTCCGCAGATTGCAAAACTTGACCGTTTTTGAACCTTGACAAAGAAAGCGACGCAGGAGAATGGCGGCGCAGCATAGGGCAAATCAGATACATTCGATATGTGGGGAGCCATTGGGCTGATACGCGATGACCGAAAGGAGGGAGAAACACCGAGCGGGAAATATCAGCGTTCCATAGCAGACCTTGGCACGTCTGCCGCCACGATCCGCATATCGGTATAATGATACTCCCTTATAGCCATAATCCGAGCGTTAGAAGCGTCGCAGATAATGGGTAGGGCTGCATGAGAACCATGCGGGGGTGCAATTCCCGTGAGGCTTGCCGGAGCTGTCTGATTAAAGCCCCTTTTTGATATTGTAACCATTTCATTTTTTCAAGAAAGGGGGACACCTTACATGAATTATACTGATGTTCCTATTTGGGAAAAGTACACGCTGACGATTGAGGAAGCGTCTAAATACTTCCGCATTGGAGAAAACAAGCTGCGAAAGTTGGCAGAGGAAAATCCGGCTGCCGGGTGGGTCATTATGAATGGCAACCGTATTCAAATCAAGCGGAAACAGTTTGAAAAAATCATTGATACATTGGAAGTTATATAGTGAAATTGAGCCTTGAATGTGGTACAATGAATACAGGCATATCAAGGCTCTTTCCGTCATGGAAAGGAGCATGACGCACAATGTCGGAAAAAAGACGCGATAACAAAAACCGTATCTTACGGACAGGAGAGAGCCAGAGAAAGGACGGAAGATATGCTTACAAATACATTGATACCTTTGGGAAACCGCAGTTTGTGTATTCTTGGAAGTTAGTACCTACCGATAAGACACCCGCTGGGAAGCGCGACGATATTTCGCTTCGGGAAAAGGAAAAAGAAATCCAGAAAGACCTTGACGACGGGATAGACCCTATCGGAAAGAAAATGACGGTCTGCCAGCTTTACGCAAAGCAGATACGCCACCGGGCAAATGTCCGGCTTGGTACGAAACAGGGACGCAAACAGCTTATGCGGATTTTGGAAGAAGATAAACTTGGGGCTTGCAGCATTGAGAATGTGAAGCTGTCGGACGCGAAAGAATGGGCGTTGCGAATGAAAGACAAGGGATATTCTTTCAAGACTATCAACAACCACAAGCGTTCCTTAAAAGCTGCTTTTTACACAGCCATACAGGACGATTGTATCCGCAAAAATCCGTTTGACTTCCAGTTGAACACGGTTCTGGAAGATGATACGGAACCAAAGGTACCCTTATCCTCAACACAGGAAGCGTCGCTTTTATCCTTTATGCAGAATGATAAGACCTATCAGAAGTATTCCGACGAGGTTATCATACTGTTAGGGACCGGGCTTCGTATTTCTGAACTCTGCGGGCTGACGGAAACGGACATTGACTTTGAGAAGAAGCTAATCAATGTAGACCACCAACTTTTGAAACACTCCGAAGCGGGCGGCTATTACATTGAAACGCCAAAAACGAAAAGCGGCACCCGTCAAATCCCTATGAGTACAAAGGTTTGTGAAGCATTTAAGCGTGTGCTGAAAAACCGCAGACAGGCAATGCCGGTTATCATTGACGGGTACAGTCGTTTCTTATTCCTCAACCGGGACGGAAAGCCGAAAGTGGCAGCAAACTATGAAACTATGTTCCGGGGGCTTGTGAAGAAGTATAACAAGAGCCATGAGGAAGCTTTACCGAAAGTGACAACGCCGCATACCCTACGCCACACGTTCTGCACCAACTTAGCAAACGCGGGAATGAACCCGAAAGCGTTACAGTACATCATGGGACATTCCAACATCAATATAACGCTGAACTACTACGCACACGCCACGCCGGACAACGCAATGGCAGAAATGGAACGGTTGATTGCTTAGTAGTAAAAGCTTAATTTACTACTTTGCCTACTACCTTTGAACAGGAAAACGTGAGGGGATTTAAGGAGATTTAAGAACATCTTCCGTAACAAGAAATGCCGGAAAGCCTTGAAACATAAGGCTTTGGCGGCATTTAAGAATTTCTAAAAAGATAATCAATTTTCTATAACAGATTTATTGTCAAATCTGCAGAGGAATCCGGCATTGTGCTTCAAACCTCTGTCACGATACCGGATAAGCTTCCGGTTGACTCTGCCGGACTTGCCATCTGCTTTGCTAATGCGCTTGGAAATGCCATAGAAAGCTGTGAAAAGTTACCAAAGGAAAAACGAAAAATTATATTTAATTGCATCGGGAATCCTAAACTGATGTTCGAGATTAAAAATCCTCAGCCTGACAGAATAACCTTTGGAAGAAATGGACTTCCAAGGTTACCGGAGGGCGGCATGGAAGCCCACATCCGTTCCATCGTGGCTTTCTGCGAAGAATATGATGCCTTTTACTCCTTTACGGCTGAAAACGGCTGGTTTAAGGTTGTGGTCACATTATGATAATGTTCAAAATGGAGGAATACTATGATTTTTGATGATAATACGGCCTACCAGCTCTACCGCATCTTTGTAGCTATATTCGGTACGCTCGGCATGGTAGTTGCCACTTCTCCAATGAAAAAAAACTACAAAAAAAATATGCTTTTTCTAGGCGGATATGCCATTTATGCGGTTGTGTTCACATTTTTTTCCATGCATTTTGGGGGATTCCTGTCCTTTCTCAGAAGCGTTATCCTTACTATTTCCCTGCCGGGCGTGATCATGATCTATATGGCTGCAGACACCTCAGTCTCAAGACATGTTTTCAAATGCCTGTCACAGCTTCTGCTCTCACTCTATCTTCTTATCAGTGTGACATTGCTCAACACACTGTTTAAAGGCACGCTGCTGTCAAATGCCATACTCCTGCTGTCTGTCTATCTTGCTGCGATTGCTTTTGAATTTTTTGTTCTCAGAAGGACTTTCCTTGATATAACCGGGGTCAATACCCATGGCTGGGGAATCCTTGCACTGATCCCTATCGCCTTTTTCCTCTTTGTAATGACGCTCGCACTCTATCCGGTCCATTATACACAGAATCCGGCTTTCCCACCTCTGTTCTACCTCTCAGGTGCTGTCATTGCCATCATTTATTATGCTGTTTTCCAATATCTGCGGACACAGTATCAGTATCAGATGGATGAACAGAACCGGGAGATTCTGGAAATGCAGCTGCAGGGCATAAAGAAACATATTGAAGATACGAAACGGAATGCAACGGAAGTAAAGCTTATCTGGCAGGATACTTACAAGATGCTGTCCGATATCGCTGCCCTGGCTAAAAAAGGAAATGCTAATGCCATCCTTGATCTTGTATCCAAATCTTCTGATCTGAACCGACCAAGCACCCCAACCCATTACTGCAGTGATCCTATATTAAATGCTACGCTCACCGCTTATCTTGGGCAGGCACGCAATCTGGGCATTACCATAGAACACCATCTTGCAATTCCGGAAGATCTCCCTGTTGATCCTGCCGAGCTTTCCATCTGCTTTGCCAATGCCCTGGAAAATGCCACCAAAGCATGTACCGAGCTTCCTGAAAATGAGAGAAAAATTATCATCCGCTGCATCTATAAGCCTGCCTTTATGTTTGAGATCACAAACCCTTATAAAGGACAGATCACCTTTGGAAGAAACGGACTTCCCACTTCCACCAGAACCGGTCATGGAATTGGCACACGCTCCATTATGGCCTTTTGTGAAAAGCATAATGCCTTTTATGATTTTTCCACAGAGGGCGGCTGGTTTAAGCTCATGATCACTCTATAAACCATATTTATCCATGCGCCCTATAGGAATATACGGAGTCCATGCTCTGAATCTAATTCCAATACACGAATGTGCATTCAATTATCTCTTCATATCAAGATTCATGTTAAATCATAAAATAATCCAAATACGATTTCTTCTGCACGGTTGAGCAACTATGTCATAATTCGGTACTTGCCGAATTCAAGATTATTTTAAAAGATCGGGTAAAACATTATTTATGTATTTTTCAAGCGAGGTCTGATCTATCAGCGCCGGAACAACACCTTGTCTTGAAATACAAAAACCAGCAGCATAAGAGGCAATCTGAATAGAACTGCATAAATCATAACCATATAGCAGATAGGATGCGAAAGCGCTTATAAAAGCATCACTTCCGCCTGTGCTATCCATGGGGATAAAATCAGCCGCTGCCGGAAAATGCTGTTCCATAGATGCGGTTTTCAGAAAACAACCATGCTCTCCGAGTGTGATAACAACTGCCCCAACGCCCTTTTGGAGCATGGTATCTGCTTGGCGGGAAAGTTCAGTGATATCTATGGAAGCAGAACAATTGCAAAGCAATGCCATCTCAGCCTGGTTTGGAATGAGAATATCTGTATGCCGGAGGATATTGTCACTTAAGGAGGACACGGCAGCTGGTTTCAAAATCGTTCTGACATTATTTTCTTTTGCGATCAGAACAGCTTCTTCTACAGCTTCAATTGCAATTTCAGTCTGTAACAGACAGTAAGCACAGTTTTCAAACAAATGGCTGTTACTTCGAATCGTCTGGGCTGTCAAAGTAGCGTTTGCACCAGTCAGGAGTGTAATCATAGATTCACCGTCATCCTGAATCTGGATATATGCCTTGCCGGTGTTAACAGATCTGTCTCTATGGATACCAGAGCTGTCAATACCGTGTTCCGCCAGACAAGAATAAATCAGTCCCACATCGAGGTCATTTCCCACATTACCCAGAAGGGTTACTTTATGATTTAGTTTTGCTACTCCGACAGCCTGGTTCGTTCCTTTACCTCCGGGGGAAATGGTCTGTCTTGAGGTGACAATGGTCTCATTCGGCTTTGGAAGATGCGGAATGTTCAAACTAATATCGGTGTTAATGCTGCCGACTACGATAATCTGCGGCAAACGCTTGGAAGCAGGAATATCCAGGGTAATCATATTTTCCAATTTATAATCTGCGGTAAATGGCAAATAAGAAGCAGAATGCTGCTCACACTGGTTGATCAGATTTTTACACAGATGCATGCCAAAACTATAAAACGGAATGATGATGGAAGAAAACTCTTCTGAAACAAGTGACGGATCATCTTCATCGACTAAAGTAATAATAGATAGATCATACGGAATTTCGTACAAATGCTGTTTTAATTTTTTTTTCAGATGATAAGCCAGCTGGCAATCCGTACAGATTATCCCGGTCAGATGTTCACTTTTAATATGGAACATCCAGTCTAAAGCATCCTGCGGAAGCAGACTATTCTGATTAAATGTAAATTCCTGCTCAAATAGTGCGGCCTTATAGCCAGTCAGTATTTCATTGTAAAATGGTGATGATGAATCTGTCAACAATGCGAAATGCTGGTGTTTGTTTTGAATGAGATACCCAGATGCCTTATAGAGCAACGCACGGTAATCAATTCTGTATGAATCGGAATTGTAGGCGTTCAACCAGGTAATGCAGGTTCCAATTTCTGAAAAATATTTTTGAAAACGCATACTGTCTGAGGAAACCGGTTCCCAGATGATTCCGTCAATCTTAGCATTGCACAGCGCTGTAATATGTTTTAATTCAATTTGTTCACTTTCTTTGCTGACACAGATAATAATATGGTATCCCGCTTCCTCAGCAGCCGCAAGAATGCCTTCCAACATTTTACCGGACTTTGGCTCAGAGCGCAAAAGAACACCCAAAAGAAAAGATTTTGAGATGGAGTTATTCCGTGCAAAGGCATAGGGGGAATAATTGTATTCTTTCGCAATGCCAAGAACTTTATTGCGTGTTTCAGGAGAAATATGTTCGTCCTTATGGTTCATGATTTTTGAAACAGTAGACATAGATACTCCTGATAGTTGAGCAATTTCTTTAATTGTCATTTATTTTCCTCCCAGAGAAAAATCGAGACGGTAAAATACATTGATATTTTACAACCGATATAAATATGTTTTTAAAACAGTCTATCCTATACTAAAATAAAAGTCAATTTCAAGTGCCAAAAATGCATTGGTAAAATTGTTTAAAAAAAACAAGGAATATTCGGTAGGAAAGTACTTTCGTACAAAATAAGCCAAAACTCAATTGACAATACCCGTATTAAATCATAAAATTAAACAAGAAAAAGTTTTAGTACATCATTTTCCTAATCAGCATAATGCAAGACAGAAGTACCAGAATGTACTACTATTGACAATAATTCAAGATTAATTTAGGCAATATTAAATGGCTCATGGAAGAGAGGTGAAAATTATATCAGAGCTGCCAGGCGCAGAGCAGTCCACCAATGATCTGCTCAGTAAAGTATGAGGAATCCAGAAAGGAACGATAAGATTATGACAAAGAAAATTTTAGCCCTGTTTATGGCTACTACAATGACTGCAACCATTCTCTTTGGTTGTGGCAGCACCGAAAATACAAATAATAAAATTGAAGATACTTCCGCAGGCACAAATGAAAGTGTTTCAACAAACGCAGATGATGAGAAGGTTACTATTGAAGTAGCCGTCAGCGGCAGCGCACAGGAAATCGCCATTCACCAGCAGAAGTTCGATCTGTATATGAACGAACATCCCAATGTTACAATCAAGCCAGTCGACCTCGGTAGTGAACGTTTTCAAAAACTGATGACATTGATTGGCGCAGATAATGCACCTGATATTATTTACCTTAATGAATGGACTTATGTTATGGCTAACAAAGGGGTACTTCTTGGGTTAAATGATCTGATTGAAAAGGATCAGTTTGATACGTCTGTTTATCCGGAATCCCTGTTAACTCCTCTTCGTTATGAAAACGAGCTGTATGCGTTACCACAAGAAGTTTCTCCATATGTGATTTATTATAATAAGGAAATGTTCGAAGCAGCAAATGTACCTTTACCTACGGATGACTGGACAATTGATGAATTTTATGCAGCTGCAGAGGCACTGACCAATCCCGCTGAAAAAGTTTACGGTTATCGTCATCCGGGCGCACAGGCAGATCAAGTTCTTGGCTGGCTCTCACGTGCCGGTGTAGATTTTGATATTAGTGGCACTGAGGTTAAAGGACTGGATACACCAGAAGCTCTTAATGCTCTGACGTTCCTGCATAATTTGGTTGTTAAAGATGAACTTTCTCCTAACCCTGCTGCACTGACAGCGATGGGCAAGGGCGCAGATGCCCTGTTCCGTAATCAGAAGGTCGCTATGGAATCTGCCGGTCTGTGGATGCTGCCTACTTACAAAGAAAACCCCCTTCCTTTTGAATGGGATGTAGTACGTATGCCTATGGACAAGAACCAGAATACAAAAGCAGGTATTCTTAACTGGGGTATTTCAAAATCCACAAAAAATCCGGAAGCCGCATGGGATCTTTTAAAATTCTTATGTGGACCGGAAGGAAACAGAATCGTAGCGGAATCCAATATGGCTCTGCCAGGAAGTACGGATGCAGAAGCTCTTCAGATCGTATTAGACAGCAAATTCCCACCTAACGTAAAGGCGTTTGTAGATTCTGTTCCGGCTTGTGACCTCAAGGATCAGCTTTCCATTTATCGTACAGAGGTCAATACAAAAGTACAGCAGCTCGTAGACGAAATGCTGATTGGCAAGTACACACCTGAAGAGACACAGGAAAGACTGATAAAAGAAATTAATGCCATTTTAGCAAATTAATATTTGCATTATGATATAAAATCAGGCTGAGGAAGGGAGAAATTTTAAAATCTAAGAAAATTTCTCCCTTCCTGCATCCTTGACAGTATTCTTAAATTGAGGTGATCAAAATGGAAAATTCTTCAAATACAGTGAAAAAAAAGAAAGCAAAAAGACTTGACGCAAAAGAAAATTTCTGGGGATACGTTTTCTTGTCTCCGGTAATTATCGGCTTTTTAGTTTTCACAGTATTTCCTGTTATAATGTCATTTTACTATAGTCTTACGAATTATGATGGGATTCTTAAACCGAAGTTTGTCGGTTTTCAAAATTATGCGATGCTTTTTACAAACAAAGAATTTGGTGAAGCACTGCTCCACACAATTTATTTTACTATTGGAACAGTTCCTATCGGAGTATTTTTAGCTATTCTGGTTGCTGTACTGTTAAACCAGAAAATCCGTGGGGTTAATGCGTACAGATCTGCCTTTTTCATCCCGGTTATTGTATCGTATGTCTCAATTACAATGGTTTGGCAGTGGTTGTATAATGAAGATTATGGATTGATTAACACTTTTTTAGGTAAGCTTGGCTTATATCAGCCGCCGTGGCTTACAAGCGAACAGTGGGCGATGCCATCAGTCATTATCATGAGTATCTGGAAGAATCTTGGATTTAATGCAGTAATCCTTCTTGCCGGTGTACAGGGGATATCCCCTGATATTTATGAATCCGCAGATATAGATGGTGCAAATGCAGTCCACAAATTTTTTAAGATTACTCTGCCTTTGTTAAAGCCGACAATTGTCTTTGTTACAATTATCAGTATGATCAATTCATTCCAGGCATTTGATCAGATCTATGTTATGACAAAGGGTGGTCCCGGTACAGCCACACAGGTAGTCAGCTATCTTATTTATTTGAACGCTTTCCAGTATTTTAAACAAGGATATGCGTCAGCTATGGCCTATGTACTGTTCATTATTGTTTTTGCAGCCAGCATTATTCAACTTCGATTCAGTGAAAGAAATAATATTTAAGGAGGGATAAAATGGAAAATTCTTTTGGACAAAACAAAAGGGCAAAAAGAAAGAAAAAAGTCTTTCAGATATTAACACACACAATACTTATTCTATGTTCAATTTCCATGCTGATTCCTTTCCTTTGGATGATATCTTCATCCTTGAAGGATGTACAAGAGCTATATGCCATACCACCGTACTGGATTCCAAAGCATATAGCATGGGAAAATTATGTGTATATGTTTGAGCAGGCTCCGTGGCTTGTTTATTTTGGAAACACTATTTTTATAACCGTATTCACCATTTTGGGACAACTCATTACATGCTCAATGGCAGCCTACGCATTTGCACGATTGAATTTTAAGGGCAAAAATATTTTATTCATCATTTATCTAGGTACCATGATGATTCCATTCCAGGCTGTTATGATCCCTCAGTTTAAAATAATCAAGTTTATGGGCTTGATAGACACCAAATCGTCGCTTGTAGCTGTAGGAATTTTTAATGCATTTGGAACATTCTTGCTTCGCCAGTTTTTCCTTACGATTCCTAAAGAATTGGAAGAGGCTGCTAAAATCGATGGATGTACCTATCCACGGATTTTCTGGGAAATCATTCTGAAGAACTCTAAGCCGGCTCTGATGACACTGATAATTTTTACTTTCATGAATACATGGAATGATTTTTTACGTCCTTTGATCTTTATTAACAGTGAAGAAAAATGGACTTTAGCTATGGGATTGGCTCAATTCCAAGGAACTTATGTTTCTCAATGGAATCAAATGATGGCAGGTGCTTTGATTTCCATGTTACCGATTTTACTGGTTTATATATTCGCACAAAAATATTTTGTCCAAGGAATAGTTATGAGCGGAATTAAAGGATAAATTATAATATCAAGGGGGCTGGTGTGAAAAAAGCATAAATGGTAATTTTTTCACACAGCAAATTTGTGCCTGCGGCCAAGGTCTGCAGGTTACGGAAAGGCATGGTACTTAATATGAAAATTGCTGAAAATTATATGGAAAAAGTTTATGCAGGATGGCTTGGAAAGATCATTGGTATCCGTCTGGGGGCACCTATTGAAGGGTGGACATATCAACGTATTCGTGATGTCTTTGGAGAAGTGTGGTCTTACCCCGCTAATTATAAGAATTTTGCCGCTGACGATGATAGCAACGGTCCGCTGTTTTTTATCCGGGCATTGGAAGACTGCAAAGATTTGAATAACTTTTCTTCTCATGAAGTAGCAAATGCACTATTAAATTATGCACCGTATGAACATGGCTTCTTTTGGTGGGGCGGCTATGGTATTTCAACCGAGCATACAGCTTATCTGAATCTTAGAAACGGTATTACTGCACCAAGAAGCGGCAGCGTAGAACAGAATGGCTCCACAATGGCTGAACAGATCGGTGGACAGATTTTCATTGATTCATGGGGCCTTGTTTCTCCCGGAAATCCGGAACAGGCAGCGAAGCTTGCCAAGCAGGCTGCCAGCGTCACACATGGCGGCAATGGTGTGTATGGCGGCATATATGTTGCGTGTTGTATCAGTTTAGCTTTTGTAGAAAACAGCATTCGGGATATTCTTGAGAAGGCACTCCGGTACATTCCTGATGATTGTGAATATACCCGTGTAGTTAATGCAGTCATGAAGTTTTATGATGAACACCCTGATAACTGGCGTGACTGTTTTAAATACATTTTTGAGAATTTCGGATATGATAAATATCCCGGAACCTGCCATATCATACCTAATGCTGCGGTTATGGTTCTCTCTATGCTGTACGGTCATGAAGATTTCTCAGATACACTCAATATTTGTAACATGTGTGGCTGGGATACAGACTGTAATGTAGGCAATGTAGGCACTATCATGGGTGTATTTGTGGGTATCAATGGAATTGATTATGATAAATGGGCAAAACCAATCAATGATTTTCTTGCCTGCTCTAATGTTATACCTTCTCTGAATGCAGTTGATATTCCGTTCGGTGCCAGTTATTTTGCAAAAATGGCATATACCCTTGCCGAAGAAGATATACCGGAGACTTGGAATACAATCCTGAATGAGCGGATCGACAGCTGCCACTTTGAATATCCAACCAGTACGCATGCAATCCGAAGCTGTTCACCGGGAAACTGCTACATTCATAACACGGATGAACAGGCTTATACAGGAAAACGTTCTCTTAAATTAACGGCAGTGACATCATCCGGAGAAGAAAGTTTCTTCTACAAACAGACATATTACAGCTCTGAGGATTTTGATGATTCACGTTATGATCCATTTTTTGCTCCGCTGGTATATCCGGGGCAAACTGTACACCTGAGCGTAATGCCGATTCCCGGGGAAGAAATGACTACTACAGCACAGATTTATGCTAAAAATGGAGTAACCGGAGAAATATTCCGTGGTGAAAAAGTCAACGGTGATGGTGTCTGGCATGCGCTCTCTCTGAAGATTCCCGGCAAGCAGACAGGCTATATCAGCGAAGTTGGTATTATTCTCTGTGGTGTAGCTCCTGGATTTGCCACAGGAAATGTATCAGCCTACATCGATGATCTGTATTTTGATGGCAGTCCCGATTATCATTTGAATTTTGAAGGTATGCAACTTGATAGCTGGCACGTTACCCATCAGGAGGTTCCTCAGTTTGCAAAACTAAAAGGACATAGTTATCTGGATGGACCATATCTTAGTCTTTCCTGTGCAGACTTTGCTGAAATGTATACAGGACATCATACATGGAATAATTACCAAGTAACAGCCGTACTAAAACCTATAACCGGTTCAGAGCATTTCATAAATATTCGGGTTCAAGGTGCTATGCGTAGTTATGCTGCCGGTTTTTCTGAAAATAATAAGCTGGTATTACGCAAAAATCACTACGGCTATACTACGCTGTGCGAAACAGACTTTGAGTGGAAAACAGACGAAGAATACAAGCTTCTGCTGACAGCTGATGGTCCAACACTTAGCGTATCGGTAAATGATAAAGAATATCTGACTTTTACAGACTCCAATCTGCCTCTGATGACTGGTTGTGCAGGTATATCTGTTGAGAAAGGAAGTCACTGTTTATATCGTGACATTGTAATAACTGGAAGGGAGTAGGAATCAACATGAAAAAAATACTCGTAATCGGCAGCCTCAATATGGATTTTGTTGCCGGCGTATCGCACATACCAACGATAGGTGAAACTATTTTAGCTAATGATTTTGAACTTGTCCCCGGTGGAAAAGGTGCCAATCAATCTTATGCCATTGGAAAAATGCATGGAAATATAGCTATGCTCGGTATGGTTGGTCAGGATACGTATGGTGAGAGGCTATGTGAAAATCTGGAGAGTGTTGGAGTTGATGTTACCCGTATACGCAAATTAAATGGCGTATCTACAGGAATTGCTGTTATTGGAGTGATACCAGAAGGGGACAACAGCATATTGGTGATTCCGGGTGCGAATGCATATGTAGATAAATCATATATCATGGAAAATATGGACTTGCTGGAAGCGAGTGATATTATAGTAGTACAGCTTGAAATTCCGCTGGAAACAGTAATGTATGTAGTGAAAGAAGCTAGTAAGAGAGGAAAAACAGTAATCCTGGATCCTGCACCTGCAGTCTCCGATCTGCCTGATGAACTGTTCTCTTGTATAGATGTGATAAAACCAAATGAAACAGAACTTGCTATTTTATTACAAGAGTGTGGTTTAGAAAAAGACTTGCGTACAAATGCTGAACTATTGCAACGCAAGGGGGTAAAGAACATAGTTGTTACATTGGGTGGAGAAGGTTCTTATATTCTCAAAGAAGACCATACCGAAAAAAGACTGTATGTTGATAGGACAGTCCATGTGGTAGATACCACAGCTGCCGGAGATAGCTATGTAGCTGGTTTAGCGATTGCTTTAGCACAAGGAGATTCTTTGGATGATGCAGTAGAACTTGCCAGCAGGGTTTCCAATATCGTAGTAACTCGTAAAGGTGCCCAGACTTCAATTCCTTCTTTTGAAGAACTTGAAAAAGCATCTATATAGGCATCAGATTGTTTTAATCATGTTTAATAAAAACCATAGAGAGATTCCTTTTTAAGATTATGTATAGTTATTCAATTCTATCAAGGAATCATCTCTATGGCTTTTTTATTATCATAGCTTATCTGATGCTTACGGTTCATGATCCAGTATAATTGTCAACGACATATATTGGCGGCTTTGTTTAATTGCAAGATTGCCGCAAGAAATGATTGATTACTCAGAAACCGCAAGCTTCCCATGATCCATCTCATACACCTGATTGTCCAGACCGTTCATTGGTTCGTCCAAAATCAGAATATCCGGATTTTCCATGATAGCCTATGCAATCCCCTTCCCTCCATCGGCATTGCCCGATTTCTACAGTACTATGGGATTGTCCGACCACCTACCATTCATTTGAAATACTCCGTTTTCAGTTGCAATTTCATACTCTTCTTCGAGAAATGGCAGGTTCTCCCCAGTTGAAACCGGAATCCCACCGGCTTGACTACACACCCTTAGCTGGGCGCACAGCTGGAATTTGTATGTTATTCAATCCAAAGCTTCATATAATCGCCCTCTTGATAGTTATATACTCGTTTGCCTGCTTCTTTTTTCAATTACTTCAGTATCTGATAGCTCATCATAAAAAGAATAACCATCAGACCTAAAAATATCTTGACCAGTTTCTGATACATCGATGTTGCCGGACTTATGAGTGGGTTCCAGGTTTCCTCTGTGCCAGGCATATTGTTTTTATTGCTCCAATTTTCTCCAGTTATCTTCTGGGCATAGAGACGGTTGGATGCATAAGAGAGCATTTCCTTGGCGGCTTCTGCCTCGTGTTCTGACAATTCAAGGGTTCTGCCATCTGCGAAAGAGAGCATTTTCCATTTGCCTGCTTTCTTTCTCGGGGAGGCCCATCCGCTGATGTCTGTGAGAAGCGGAAGATAGTAAACACCGGCGGCGTCCTGTTCGTCAATGATAAAATGATGAGTGACCGTGAACGATCTGTTGCTGGAAACTGGCTGCATGAGAAAATATTCCGTACAGAAAAGCTCTCTGATCTGCTTGCGCTGTCCCCATGCATCGAAGCAGGAAAGTGTCCGCATGACCGGACCAATGGCGATAAGAACGACAAACACTGCGCCTGTCAGCAGCAAAAAGACTGCGTATATCATAATCGACGAGTAATCACTGAAAGGCGATGCCGCTTCACGAAGCATCACTCCACAAAGCGGAATCACCAACGCAGCTTCCAGCAGGGAAATCCCACGAAAAATGGCATTCTGGCAAAACAGATAATAAAAGCTGACAAAGGTATCAGCATTCTGCCCACTATGGTAGCGAAGCGGAATTCGCATAAGCAAAAGTTCAGACAAAAGGCCGACAAGCAGCACCACTTCCTTGCATACAAGGATATAAATTCCATACATCCATATATAGAGCCAGGTTCTGCGGGAGCCATAAAGGGCCAGTAAATCTCCAGCCTCCGCATTTTCCAGAACACTATTCAGGATATTTTCCCCGAAAAACAGGTGATAACCGATGCCCAATATCAGTATGATCCATTCAATATAATCAGGAATGCAGGACAGCACCCAGCGTTTGCGGCTGCCGTGTTCATGCCTCCTTTGTCGTAAGAGCCCGATTCCCCATAGAATCGGATAAAGAAATACAATAAGAAGCAGCGCAAGATTCGTTTGTGGCTGTATTGCCGTTATAAGCAGGCTCAGGCGTTTGGCCTGTGAAGCTATGCTCTGCAGATTCGGTACATGCGCAAAAATTGATAGCATCGACACGAAAATTACTGCAAAGACTCCTGGTATCGCCATCAGACTGAATGTTTCCGCTTTTGACTTACGCTTCACAAGATTATATAGGTCGTTAAGATACAGACCTGCATTCAGATAAAGAAGTATCATTGTAAGCCAAAAGTCTGGTAAATAATCGGCATCAGCCGTATATAATTGAAAGAAATCCAAGAGCGCCTCTATCATTTTTCACTCTTCTCCCTTCCTTCTTTGTATTCCCATTCTGTTCCATATCTCTTGCTCACGCGGGTGAGATATTCTGCAATTTTTTCTGCTGTTTTTTCGTCTGCCACGTATGGAATATTTTTTTCTGCGTTTTCCCTGTCCATACCAAGCTCGACCGGCAGAAGCTCCAGATGTGTGCATTTCCCCTGACAGATTTCGAAATACGGTAGCACACTCCGATAGACCTCTGGAATTTCGTAGAGGGAATGTGAGGACTGCTCCTGCCGCCTGGCGATTCCGATGGATGCTGCCGTGTGAATATTCAGACCATATTTTTCCATGTAGTCCGCAGGCAGAAGGCGTACATACTGATTTTCATAAATAAAATTTCCGAGGCAATAGAAAATCGGATAGTCATGATACAGTTCGATTCCCTTCAGCTGATACGTAACACTGCCGCCGATACTCTTATTGTTCTGTTCATTCTTTTTTTGCCTCCCGAACGATTCCTGCTCTCTGCTTTTAGAATCGCATTCTTATCCATTCTTATTTTTTCGTAACGGTTCAAAAGTCCCATCCCGGTTTTTCTTTCCTTTTACATGGTTCCAAATCGTTACCTTTTTTCTCTGTATCTGCTGCTTCTTTCTACCAGATCCGCAAAAAGGCGGTTCATCTCCGGCGCTGAGTGGATAAGCCCTTCCGGATGCCACTGTACGGCCACAATCTGTCCGTTGCGGCTTTCTATCGCCTCGATGGTTCCATCCGGTGCCGTTGCTGAAACCACGATGTCCTCTCCCGGCGTACGCACTGCTTGATGATGCATGGAGTTTACCGCATGGGTTCCCGCCCCGAGGATTTCTGCCAGATGGGTTTCCTCTTTAATTTCCACATGGTGATGCAGATAAGACCGCTCCAGGGACTGCAGATGCAAAATTGTGGTTTCCTTCTGTGTATAGATATCCTGGTACAGATCACCGCCGCACAGGACATTTAAAAACTGGATTCCCTTGCAGATGCCAAGCATGGGCATTCCCATCTCTTTTGCCGCCCGTCCAAGTGCGAACCATGCCTCGTCGATCTCCGGGCGAATGGTCTGGATCTGCGGTTTTGGCTCTTCCCCATAATACCACGGATTTAAGTCCTCTCCGCCGGGAACCAGAATGCCATCGCACACGGCAAGTACATCTTCCGGATTCGCTTTCATGGCAACTGCCGGAATTGCCATCGGAATTCCGCCGTTGTTCAGAACTGCTTCGATATAATCACTGTTGACATACATTCTCTCCGCACTCGAAAAAAGTCCCGGCTGTGTTTTATACGTATTTCCCAAGATTCCAATGATCGGTTTTCTCATTTGTAAACTCTCCTTTTTTACCAGATATGTCGAAAACGGCTTCACCTTTCCTGTGAACCCGCTTCCGGCATGCTTTTTATTTCGTTATCGAATATTTTACAGTACATCCTGATGGCAGATATGACGGATCTTTTCCTCATCTAAAGCACGAATGACATTGGCTGCCATTGCGCTTGCTGCCTCCAGGTCTTCTTTTGCGCAGAAATTGTAATGGCTGTGCGCATAGCGGGATGGAACACCAAGCACCAGGCACGGAACTGCTTTTCCTGTCACGCTGATTTTTGCTGCGTTTGTGCTTCCGCCTCTTCTTACGCTCTCCTGGTATTTAATTCCGCATTTTTCTGCTACTTCCTCGGCCAGTGAAATAAACTGCGTATTGGAAATATAGCTGTTGTCCAGAATACGAATCTGAACTCCCTTCTTCATGCAGCCCTGTGCCTGTCCTGCGCTGATGAAAAAGTCATCGGAAGGAGATCCCTCAAATACAATGGCAAGGTCCGGTTTTACAATCTGGCTCGTCACCACAGCACCGCGGGTTCCGACCTCCTCCTGCGCTGCAAAGGCGCCGACAACATTAACCGCAAGAGAAGCCTGCTCCTTTTCCAGCTGTTTCATCGTATCTACGATGCATGCGCAGCCGGCCCGGTTGTCAAATGCTTTTCCGAAGCAGATCTCATGCTCTGCATCGTATTCAAAGGTTACATCCGGCATCATCGGATCACCGATATGGATTCCGAAAACATTTTCAACCTCCTCGCGGCTGGTTGCTCCGACATCCACATACATTTTTTCAATTTCCAGAGTCTGACTGTTGCGTTCTGCTGTTGTCATGAAATGAACCGGTTTTGCGCAGATAATACCATGTACCATCTTTCCGGATCTGGTGCGGATCCATACCGCATGTGCCGGAAGGCTGGTCAGATGAAAGCCACCAAGCATGATAATGCCAAGGCATCCGTTGTCCTGGATATTCTGTACCATGAAACCGCATGCGTCCAGATGGGCATCAAGCTGGATGACCGGACGGGAATCCTGCTTTGTTCCCGGCATCCGCACATACAGGTTATTCATTGCGTCATTTTCCACATCAAATTCTTTGCAGTAATCTGCTATGGTACGGATGACATCCTCCTCAAATCCACTTGGTCCAAATGCATCAGAAAGCTTACCAAACATTTCTATATCCATTGTTTTATCCTCTTTTCTTTGGGTTTCTATCAGATTTATATTCTTAATATACAACAAAGCAGTGTGCTGTGGCAATATCCATCCAGCAATCTGTCTCCAGCTTATTTTCCACCGACACGTCTCCGGAAAGCTTCGTATTTTGGATTTTCGCATCGCCATCCTCCAGCGTGATTGACCCATTCTCCCACGTTCCGCTCTTCAGTTCCACATCACCGTAATCTGCTTTGCATTTGATATTCTGCATGTCACATCCGAAAAGTGTGATATCTCCATCCGCATTTTGCAGTCTTCCGCTTTCCGCCTGGATGCCATTCATCTGCACATCGCCGAATCCCATCGTTATCTCTATTTTTTTCAGTACCTTCTTTTCCGGTACATACAGAATCACTCCTGTCTCCGACTGTTTACCGCCACTTAAGATTTCTTCCGTAAAGTCAATATTGATGTAAATCGTATCGGACACTGCGCTTGTCTCTTCGATGCTCAGAACACAGTCCTGCACGCGATATTCCATTCCGGTCCGGCATCCGCGAAGTACTCGGTAAAGTACTCCATTGCATCTTCGTAATCACTCTGCAGAAGTTTTTTCAGATACTTCTGCAGTTGATTCAAATATTCCTGACTTGTCATCCTTTTTTCCTCCCCTTGATCTGCCAGGAGCTGAACCGTTTTCCCCCTGATATCGAAAAAAAAACAGTCGATATACCTTCGAACTGTTCCCCTACTTTCAACTTTTCAAATTCCGCAAAAGTTATTTTCGTTTATATCATTTTAATATTATCGCACGCAATTGCTTTTGTCACATAAAAGTTGTAATCATCAAACCAGACATTCCTCCAAAGCGAACGATAACCTGTTACCATCCACAGATTTTTCTGCTGACAGCAACAGGCTCCCGTCTTTTACTGATAATTTTCAATTAATTCTCTGTAGAAATCTACCGCCAGAGAAAAAGGAAGGTTCCTTGCAGCCGGAAATCAACATATGTCTACGCATCTTTTCTCTTTCGGAACAGATATTCATCCAGCTGCTTTTTGATATCCTCCGGTATCTCCCTTGCAACCGGGCAGACTGCTGCATTTGTCCCGACGGATACGCTCCTGATTGTTTTCTTGAAATACTCTCAGGAACTGCGTGACTTCTGTGGCTTTGATGTTGTACCGGATGCCTCAAAATTTACCCGTTTTAAACAGGATTTCCTGATGGACTTACAATCTATGTTCGATCACATGGTTGATATGACCGAACCGATCTGCCAAAAACTTGACCCTCAACTGGCAGCTATGACTATCTTCGATACCTCTGGCATTGAAGCCTGGGTCACTGAAAATAATCCCAAATACGCAAACCGTATTATCAAACAGTTAAAAGCTTTTGCAAAGGCAAACAACCTTGATAAAAGCTATGATCCTTATAAGGCTGCCTATGGTTCCATGCCTACGCATGCTGCTTCGAATCAGGCAATCCAACAGATGTATATCAATGGACATTTCTGCTATGCCTATAAGTTCGGCATTGTAACCAATGGGCTTGGTATTGTCCGTGATATCACTTTCTATAACAAAGAGTTCCTAAAGGCTCATCCTGATATCGTTGTGGAAAAGAAATCTGACTCTCCTGATGAGGATAAATCTCTTGCTGATTCAAAAGCCCTGCTTCCTGTTCTGGTTGATTTCTTTCAGAAGCATCCGCTTATCGCCCCTAAGACTTTTCTTGGTGATGCTGCTTTTGACACGATTGAAATCTACAAAGCCCCTTTCGGTGAAATTGGATTTGAAAAAGCATTTATTCCTCTCCGCGTAAAACTTTCTATGGAAGATAACGGTTATACCATCAACGAAAATGAAATGGGAATACAATAAAGCAGATAAAACAAAACGCCGTGTATGCCATTGTGATAATCCCTGCACAACATCTTCCTGTGGGAGGATGATTTACGTTTATCCCGAAAAGAATCTTCGTGCCTATCCCGGAGTGGAACGAGGTTCAGCAGAATGGGAAGAAACATATAAAATCCGTGTAAACGTTGAAAAATCTATCAACCACTTTAAAGACAGCTTTTGCGTAGCTAATCGTAAAACCCAGAACGAAAAAACGCTTCATGCCGATTTACTTTTGGCTGGCATAGCCCAGCTTGTTACAGTAATCGTTGCTGATAAAATTCATCAACATCAATACATTCGAAGTCTTAAGCCTTTGATTGCTTAAAATTGAGATTTTATAAATTTTTCTGCTTCATACTAACTATGAAGCCTTTTTGTCATGCTCTAAATAAATGACTGCCACCTTCCATTCCAAGAATCCTGCAATGCAGGATTCTATCCTTGTTTTCAATCAAGATTGCGAACTTGTTTCGCAATTGCCTATTTATATTCAAAGCATTATCAATCTATTTTCATATAATCACGCTTTCTGTTTAGGCACAAACTCAATCTTAAGAGCCATTCCCATACCATCTGCTAATCTTTTAAGTAAATTAACAGAAGGATTCCTCGTTCCATTCTCAAGCTTGCTGATATCTGCCTGATTGATGCCTGTTCGTTCAGCTAATTCCTTCTGGGTCATATTCTGAGAAGTACGAGCATCCACTATAGCTCTTATGACATCCATCTCTGGCTGAATAGCTTCATATTCTTTTCTGAACTCATCATCTTTTAACTGCTTAGAAAGCATATCATCAAATGTTCTCATCCTTCATCACCCTTTCTATGAAATCTTTTCTTCTATCCTTTGCAATCTGAATCTCCTCTTTAGGAGTTTTCTGTGTTTTTTTAACAAATCCATTCGTCAGTATTATTTTTCCCTCATAATAGAAAAAATATAAGACTCTTGTAATATCACTTCCAAATTTACAACGCAATTCAAATATTCCGTCATCCAGATGTTTACTGTAAGGTTCTCTAAGCATATTTCCCTTCTCTTGTAATATACCCAGCAATCCAAATATTTTAGCTCGCATCTTAGGATTAACAGAATCAAGAAACTGCTCTACTGGAACTTCGCCATTTTTTTTCATATGCTATCAGTTTAAATTCTGTCATATAATCTCCTTTGTAAATATTATATGGCATATATACCATAATGTCAATTATCCATTTAAAGTAACCATACCGAGCTATTTTTCTAAAAACGTGTAGTAGAGCACTTTTCCAAACGAAAAACGTCTTATTTTCATCCTTTGTTTGAGTATGTAGTGATGTTGCCGTGACATAATACCATCAATTTTACTAAATCAATTTAAAATGCCTCAACGCGTCCTTAATATACTCCACCTTCTCCTGTGGACACTGCTTCACCTCTGGATTCTCTTTCTTGGACTTATTATAATTCTCACCCATGTCCAGACCACACATCCGCTTTACCTGTGCAATATAAGAAGTATGCACATTCACACCATACTTTTCCTTCACATATTCCTTAATCTTTGAATAAGTAGCCTTTTCCTCTGGTGTATAATTACTCTCTTCATCAGGCTCCATTGTAACCTCAATCTTAGAAACACGGGTGTAAAGATACACTTTTATCTTTTCTTTAGACATTCTTATCACCTCTTAACGTCATTTTCGCAGTCAAAGCATAGCTACTAATTATACCTGTTTATCTGGCAATGAAAGTAATCTGTCTATTACCGGATGAATGATTGCTGTCTCTGTAATCTGATTGATGGCACAAAGTTTCTTCCCTGCATCCTTACTGGATGCTCCACAATGATAAACCAGTTCTGTCTTTTCCCCATAATCAAGTATAATTAACCTGTCGTGACAATCAGGATTCGGCTTAATCCGAATCGTTGGATATTCATTTTGAAAATCCGTCACTAAAGAGTTCGTAAGAAATCCTCTCCCACCTTTTCCATTCTCTGTGAATAAAACAACTTCCACGCCATCTGCTTTCTGTGAAAGGTGTTGTAATGATTTTGCATTCATATAATCATCCACAACATAGATTGATTTATTTGCCTGTTGGTAGATTTCTATGTATGCAATGTCAGCTTCTAACTTCTGGCCTTTATAAATAACAAAATCCTTTTTATCCTTATCAGTAATAAAGTTATCTGCTAAAATAGTCACATCTTTTTGAATGAACTCTACCCTTTTCTCCATTCGATCCTGTCTCTCAGTTATCGTTCCAACCTTCGCTGTTAAAAGTTCCATTTCATTTCTAGTAACAAACTGTTGATTTTGACTAATATAGTGACGCATCTCCCTAAAAGTGCGCATTATAAATATACTCTGCTGTTCTGCCAATTCTCCACGAAGAACTGTCGCAAGCATATAAATTCCTTGTTCTGTAAATGCGTATGGTAGTTTTCTACGACCTCCTTCCTGCCCTTCAAAATAATTTATATTCCGTGAAGTCACAAATTGTGATTTCACCAATTCCACTTCTTCTTTAGTTAGTTGAAACATAAAATCTTCTGGAAATCTTGTCAAATTACGTTTTACTTGTTGATTTAAATTTTTAACTTGATAACCATAAATTTCTGCCAAATCCTGATCCAACATTACTTGCTGTCCACGAAGTATGTACACCTTACTCCGAATAGCATCTGTAGTAATCAATTCTTTTGTTTCTTCCATTATTCCTCCACAATGCTTTCCATCTGCTCCAGTTTCTGCAATGCCTTCATATATGCCATCAATCTTTTATACTGCTCGTCTCCAAGGCTATGAATCTGCTTCAATATCTTAATATCCGACCTGGTAACTTCATAATCCATATCTGCATCTTTATACTCCGGATCAATTCCTTTTCCCGTTAAAAGCTGTTCCGGTGTAATATCCAATGCGTCACATATGGATAACAGACAGTCTGCTTTTGGATTCGTCTTTTTCTTTTTCCAATCACTAATGTTACTTGTTGCAATCCCAGTTCTTCTCGACAGTTCCAACTGACTCATGTTCTTCTGCTCCATTATGTAAAAAATTCTTTCACTGATAATCATGTGTGTTCCTCCGTTATATTTTATATCCGTATTTATCGTTTTTATTTCCGTTTATACGGTCATTCTATCATGCCGCAGCATTTCTTTCAATAGAAATGATAATACTTCTGAATTTCTCAATATTTTCTGTTTTATATAATTCCATGTACAACTGTTTTATTTGGTAACTTGAAGAAAGTAAACTGCTCTTCACCAGTACAGTAATTAAACGTCGGCTTAATGCACAGATTTTCTATTCCATTTCTTCCAAGCCTCTGTTCTTTTTCTAAATTTCTCATAAATAAAGTCCTTCCTTTCATTTTTTCTCAAATTGGCAAGCAGTGCCCCGGTATATACCCGGCGCATTTTTGCTTGTTGGGGAAAATGCCCCAATCCCCTCGAACTGCGGATAAACCGCAAAGCCACGCTAACGCTTTTTATCAATTTACTTTTTCTTTTTTGAATCTTCATCATATAGATGAATAACTGCTTCAAGTGCCTTTTTCAGAAGTTCTGTTTGCTCATTATTCATCATTTTTATTTCTGCAATATCCTCTTCATACAGCTTCCCCGTTTCATTTGCTTTCTTAGCATACTGATTGAGATTATTACTAATCCTTGTATGTAAAGATATTACCCGGTTCAAATCAGGCCATTCCAGGATTATTACATACCCGTTTAACGCCATCTTTCTGATATACGCACTCATATTTTGAACTCCGGCTTCCTTCATCCGATCATGCAATATTTCCACCTCCTCCGGTTTAAATTTCACATAAATACCTTTTGAATACTCTTTCACTTTGCATTTCCTCCACTCTTTTTACTTTGTTTTTTTAGAAATCACTCTATCGGGGCAATTGATGACTTTCTAAAAATAGGCAACAAAAAAGCAACCGATGTTACTCGATTGCCATGCTGCCACTTTTACAAGACTATATACGCTCAAAAATTTGTTAGTATTGTACAAACAGTTTTGTGAATAATTCTGTCCATTTTCCATTACAAAATGATAATTGACTTTTTAGAAATAGTTGTTCTCAGATTTTCTACAAAATTAGAAAAAGCCCAAACCACAAGGGTTTGAGCTCCATTTGTACATTCGTATTTTCTGCTTTTGGGTATAAAATCTCTGCTGTAAATATAGAATATTTGTTCGATTTTGTCAAGTCTTACTTGCAATTTTTCTCTTTCTTCTTCGGCAATTCTTCCCACATACTCTCAACCAATTCACACAGAAACTGCCGATTATCCACATCATCAACCAGAATCATTTTTTTCGCGCCATCATACGGCGGTTCCATCTCAGCATCCGGCATCATTTTCACCGCCACCGGAACCGGCTTTACCAAAAGTCTGTCATCATATATTCCACCAAAAACCTTTCCACGGTAATAAAGAATGAATTCTCCCATCATTGCCCGACTGCTGATTTCATCCAGTCCTGATAATTGTTCCAAAACAAAATCCAAATATGCCTTTGTAGATGCCATGTCTTTTTCCTTTTATTCCCCCATAGTCTTTATTGGATGCCTGACCACAGTCTTCAATTTCTCAGGTGCCACTCTCCGCGCATCACTCAGATAAATCTCGTGGTGCATCCTCTGATCCGTTATATCAAGTGTATATCCCTGTTCTTCCATAAATCTGTGCATTGCATCTACCGTAGCAGGCTCATCGTCATACGCTCCGATATGCATACACTGTACACATAAGCCCTCCTCATAGGAAAAAAACTCAACCTTAGAAAAATCCTGTTTTTTCTTTGCCGTAGCTTTCCTGACAGCCCAGTCGAAATCTTCCCTGGTAACAAAATCTGGCAAGCGAATAACAGAAATCCACTTGAAATCTTCCTTGCACGCATAATCAATTCCGGACACGCCTTCTTGCCACCAGAATCCTTCTAATGGCGGCACCACATAATCGAAATATCCGTCAATCTGATGGTCTTCCTTTTTACTCATTTTTATCGTAAATGCAATTCCGTACAGAAGTCCAATAGCCTGCTTATATTCTCCATCTTCATCATTTGGATTACCGCTTCCCCTTACCGCTATATAGTTCATTTTCGGAACAGTTACGATAGCCGGTGTGTCTTTCGGCATATAAAATTCTTTATATTCCTTCTTGTAGTCAAAAGCCATATCCTTTACACCCCCTCTAAGTCCTTCTCTTCATAAGGCTTATTCCAGGAACCAATCTCTATCAGATTTCCTTCCGGATCAGCAATATAACAGGTTCTCTGTCCCCAAGGTTCAAGTTCCGGTTCAAGCACAGATGTTGCACCATTTTCCACAGCCTTCTTGTATGCCTCGTCCACCTCTTCAAAAGTATCAACATATAGAGCTATTTCAGAATGACCATTCAGACCCTTGATATACTCATATCGCCGGTTTGTCATCTTCTCAAAATCATTCCGCCCATACAGTAAAAAAAGTGTTCCGTCTTTTACAAGATAAACATTGGAAGTATTCTCTTCTTCCTTAATTTCAAATCCGAGAACATCCTTGTAAAAACGAATCATCTTTGCCATATCATCAACAAACAACCCAAAACCGTCTAATCTCATTTTCCTAATCCTCCATAGATTTTTAATATTTCCTCTGCATTCCTGCGAATAATGTCCCGCACTTCTTCGGGCTCAAGCACCTCTACTTTTGCTCCAAATGTCATAAGCCATGTCACAAGGTTTTCCATATCCGTATAGTCTGCTGAAAAGAGCAGCCTTCCATCGTCCGTTTCTGTAAAGCAGTTCGGTCCAAATTCTTCAACCAGCCGCCACTTCATATTCGGTGTGAAAAGAGCTTTTACCTTTATCCCACCCGGAAATATCTTCTCATTTGACAAATCCGGCATTGGTACATCTCTACGCAGGAATCCACGGTCTGTTTCAAAAACACAATCCATACGGTTCAGTTTGAACAGCCTGTAATCTTTACGTTCTAAACACCACCCCCATACATACCAGCTCGACCACCGGAAAACCAGATAATATGGTTCTACCCTTCGGTTACTCTCTCCGGACGGAGCATAATACTTAAATCGTATGATACGCCTGTTTTCTATTGCACTCTGGATTACCTCGATCTTTGGAGCAAGAGACCCCTTATACCATGAAGATAAGTCAATCAGCATAGAGTCTCTTCCACTGATGAACTCTGATGATCCGGTCTGGATTTTCTCCATCAGCTGACTGTAGTACCTGCTTCCGCTCACACTGTCAAGACTCCGCAAACCCGCAAGAATCATCTGCATATCTTTGGAACTCAAAATCGTCCTGTCCATACGATATCCATCCATAATACTGATACCACCACCGGTACCCTGTGCAGTTTTTATAGGAATACCTGCTTTACAAAGGTCTTCAATATCCCGATTTATTGTCCTTCGAGATACCTCAAATCTTTCTGCCAGTTCAGGAGCCGTTGTCTTTTCTTCCTGCAGTAAGATTGACAATATACCGATAAGTCTGTCTATTTTCATCGTTTCTTACACTCCATACATATTATACCTGATTCAACACGACAGCTATATGTCATGTTTATTATATCTGCGAAAAATTTTTCTGTATACAATAGAATGCACGCTCCGCAAACATTCTATTGTCATGAACAAAAAGCCTACGAACATCAGATTTTATTCCCAATGTCCGAAGGCTCAATAACATTAGTTGAATTTTCTCCATCCGATAAGCCAAGTTTAGCCTATGATTCACTTGGAATCATCTGAAAATACTTCAACGCCTCTTCAATCGCTATTTCTTTTTCTTTTGGGCATTCCGGCTGTCCGCCCTTCTCAGATTTTGGCTTATTATAGTTCTCTCTTTCTATAATTCCATGCTTCTGCTTTATCTGTGCAATATACAGATTAGATACCTTCATCCCATCATTATGCTCCGCCACATACTTCTTTATCTCCTCATATGTGGCCTTGCTCTCAGCAGAAGTGATATCCATCTCATCCATATCCAGTTTCACTTTCACATGATGTTTTGCCTCATGAAGTTTGGACAATAAACATACCGTCTCTGTGTGCACCGTCTGACCAAACTGGTCCACGGCTCTTACTTTCCTGATCTCATACCCATTCTCGCACAGGTATTTCAGATCTCTTGCCAGTGTAGCGCTGTCGCAGCTTACATAGACGATTCTCTTTGGTGCCATCTTAATGATAGTATTAAGGCAAGCTTCATCACAGCCTTTGCGGGGCGGATCGACACAGATAACGTCTGCAAATATATGCTCTTCCTCATAGAGTCTCGGTAGCACTTCCTCAGCCTTGCCTACATAGAAGGTTGCATTCTCAATGTGGTTGCGCTCTGCATTCTTTCTGGCATCCTCGATTGCCTGCGGTACAATCTCCACACCATGGACTTCCTTGGCGCACTGCGCCATGAAAAGGCTGATCGTACCGATACCACAGTAGAGATCCCATACGGTTTCTTCGCCTGTCAGTCCTGCATATTCCAACGCCAGGCTGTAGAGCTTTTCTGTCTGAATCGGATTGACCTGATAAAAAGACAGCGGAGAAATCGCAAAGGTAATACCCTTCGGTGCATTTTCCTTTGAATCATACCGCAGGCAATCCTTACCTGAGTTAATTTCCTCTATGGATCTTCTATGAATAACATCTGTTATCGTATTTTGTCCCCATAGTACTCTGCCTTCTGTTCCCATAATGACATTGGTATTTTTCGTATTATAATTAAGCCATATACTTGTCATTCCTGGGATTTCCCGCAAAGTGCTTACAAGCCTGTCCTCCTTTGGCAGACTTTTGCCATTGATGACCAGACATACCATTATTTCGCCAGAAGTAAAGCCTTTGCGAATCAAAATATGGCGAACAAGCCCCTGTCCTGTGGTTTCATCATAAGCAGACACTTTTTCATTTTGCATATATGCCAATACCTTCTGTAATATTGGTTCATTTTCTTCTACACCTAATGCACAATCCGTATTGGCAATGATTGAATGGGTTCTTCCGGCATAGAAGCCTGTAATGATCCTGCCATCCTTATCTGTTCCCACTGGGAACTGTGCTTTATTGCGATAATGCCACGGCTGCTCCATACCAACCACCGGTTCCATCACCGACTCAATGAATAACTGGTCAAATCCACCGATACGCACCAGATTGTTTTTTACTTTATTTTCTTTAAACTGTAACTGAGCCTCATAGCTCATTGCCTGAATCTGACAGCCACCACACTGTTTATGATATGGACAGACCGGCTTCACACGCAGCGGAGAAGATGTCAGCACCTTTTCCAGTCTGGCATAGGCATAATTCTTCTTTACCTTTACCAGTCTGGCTTCTACCACGTCACCCATGACCGCATCTTTTACAAAGAGGGTGAAGCCCTCTAGCTTGCCGATGCCTTCACCCTCTGTTCCGATATCCTCTATTTTTACTGTTACAATATCATTTTTGGAATATTGTGCCATTTTTACCGTACCTTTCCGGACTTATTATAAAGAAGAATTTCTCAGATTAGACTCAAAGAATCTGTTAAAGCCCAACCAGCCTGTTTCTTCTGTTGCTTCCAGTATCTCTGTAAATGTCTCCATCTTCGCATCCGTATCATCCGCACGATTAAGAGCGACTGCCTCAATCAGTGCCGGTTTCTTGGGAGAACCAAACTCATACTCTCCATGATGTGCAAGAATGCAATGCTTTAATTCCATAGCCAGCATAGGAGGGAAGCCCTCAATATCACGGATTTTCTCGCCGACCATTTCAGAACCCATCACGATATGTCCTAGGAACTGTCCTGCATCTGTATAATCATTTACCGGGAAAGCACTGATTTCTTTGGTTTTTCCAATATCGTGGCAGATTGCCGCTGTCAGGAGCAGGTCCCTTTTCAAGATTGGATACGCTGTGCAGTAATACTCACATAACTTTGTTACACTCAGGGTATGCTCCAGCAGTCCTCCAATGAATCCATGATGTACGGTCTTTGCAGCGGATGATTTCTTAAATGCTGCAATGAAATCTTTATCTTCTACGAAAAAGGCATTGAGCATTTTATGTAGGTAAGGGTTCTCAATTGATTTGATAATCGTAAGAAGCTGTGTATACATTTCTTCAATGTTCTTCTTGCTCATCGGCATATACTCAGCTTCATCATATTCTCCTTCCTGACAAAGCCGGACACGCTTTATATTGACCTGCAATGCACCGTTATAGCTGGTAACTTCGCCATATACTTCTACATAATCGCCTGCATCGAACTCTGCAATTCCTGCATTATTGGGGTCCCATATCTTGGCATCCAGTGTACCTGTCTTATCCTGAATGATCACATTATCATAGGATTTACCGTTTTTTGTTACTGCCGAACTCTTATATTTGCAATAATAAATATCAAATATTCTGTCTCCGTCTTTATAATCTTTAATATATTTCATCTTCTAAACCATACCTTTCTCTTAGTTTCTTACCTTAGGCTGTACTGTAAACATCATCTGCTCATAGTCATCTTTACTTGCTCTTAATATTGTAATCTCAACGTCATGCTCTATGGTACAGCCACGTACTGCATTCATATAATCTGTGGCGCTGTGAATCTGGGTACTTCCCACCTGCACAATGATATCACCCTTCTGGATTCCATTGATCATCGCAGGTGAATCCATATCTATATCTGACACATAAGCGCCCTGTGGCAGTCCCTGCTGTGTCCGTACATTACTTGCAATATCCTGTGCATAGATACCAATATAAGGTACATCCTCTGCGTTGGACAGCTTCGTAATCATGCCTTTTAACTCAGATACACCGATTGCAGACAGCAGATTCTTCGTATCACTATGATTATATGTGTTATCAATGATACCAATGACCTGCCCCTGCGTATTGAGCAGAATACCGCTGGCGCTCTGGCTGGCGTAGATGTCTGTTGTCAGCATCTTATACTGATTATCTGCCAGTGTTACCACATTTCCTACAGAAGTGATCATACCATAACATACACTGTCATTATATCCCTGGATATTACCCACAGCTATCACAAGCGAACCTGCAAGTCCGTTATTCACGGAGCTTCCCAATGTTGCCACCGATACATAATCCAGCGTCGTATCACGCAGATATTTCAAATCCACTGCAATGACCGCCAGATTTGTATTCACATCATATTTTTTAATGCTTCCTTCTGCACTGACTCCATTGCAGAAATTCACCAGGATGCTCTGTGCTTTATCCAAAGGAGATTTTCTTGTAAGAATCAGCAGTTCCCTGTTATTATTAGCAATAATAACACCTGCTATGTTTCCTTCACTCTGATACGTATTATTGAACCAGTCTACATCTGATTTCACCGCAGTGACCGTAACAATACTGGTGGAGGCTTCCTGATATACCTGATGAAGACTGTCATACATTGCCTGATACTCAGTCAGATATGCCTTCTGTGGGTCCTCTGTAGAAGCACTCTCTGCTGTCTCCACTTCACTGGCTGGTGTCTCCTCTGCTGCAATCTGTGTTGTTACCTGTTCTGCCGTCTCTGTCTCACTCTCTGTCTGCGTTCCGGTCTCACCCTCTGTCAGCATATCTTCCGGTAACATTTCATCCTTCTCCTGCGGAAAAGTCACCGTCTGCGGTTCTTCTTCCGGATACAGCCAGTTATTCAGCACTGGCTCTAATAACAGGAATGTCAGACATGCCACAAGCCCAAACAGCAATGCCAGTGATGCCGTAATGACCATCCTTTGTAACAGTTTTTTCTTATCTATCGGTCTTTCCTTTATTTTCTCCTGCAAAAACTCAAAATCACTTGCTCTTTCAGACTCCTGATTCTGATTGTCCTGTTGCTTCTCTTCCATATATAATATAATCCCTTTCCAGTATCTGCTTTCTTTACTCATATAGTATATCCGAACCCCTTTGCAAAGTAAAGAAAGTTGTACAGTTTTCCAATGCGTGATATACTTATTCTGTTCACAAGAATAGTATTACAGGAAGGAATGTTCTATTTATGAATGACAAGGCATTGCGAATTCTCGAATACCATAAAATAATAAATTTACTGATAGATAAAGCAACCTCTCTGCCTGGTAAGGAAGTCTGTAAGAAACTGACACCCATGACAGAACTGGCTGCAATTGAAGAAGCCCAGCAACAGACTGCGGACGCTTTTACACGCCTGATCAAAGGTGGACGTATCCATTTCAGCGATAACAAGGATATCAGCTTCAGCTTGAAATCCCTGGAGATCGGCAGTAATCTGTCTGCTTCTGAGCTTCTTAAAATCGCATCCTCTCTGGCATGTGCCGGCAGAGCCAGATCCTACGCCAGAACAGAGCGTGATGAAGAGATTGCTGACAGCCTGAATCCTCTTTTTGAAGAGCTGGAGCCACTGACCCCACTGCAGAATGAAATCAATCGCTGTATCATCTCTGAAGAAGAGATTGCTGATGATGCCAGCCCCAATCTCAAGCACATCCGCCGCAGTATCAACCAGACCAATGACAAGATTCATTCCCAGCTTACCAACATGGTCAATACAAGCTATCGTACCTATCTGCAGGATGCCGTGATCACAATGCGTAACAACCGTTATTGTATTCCTGTCAAATCCGAATATAAGGGAAATGTCCCCGGTATGGTTCACGACCAGTCTTCCACCGGTTCTACACTTTTTATTGAGCCTGCTGCCATTGTGAGCCTGAATAACCAGTTAAAAGAGCTGGCTCTACAGGAGAAGGAAGAAATTGAAGTCATTCTAGCTACTCTCAGTGCTTCCTGCTCTGAGCATATTGCTGCTTTGAGCCATAATCTCAAACTGCTGACACAGCTGGACTTTATCTTTGCAAAAGCCGGTCTGGCAATTGACATGAATGCATCCAGACCTTTATTTAATAACGAACACTACATCCAGATCCGTAAAGGACGCCACCCTCTTCTTGATAAGAAGAAAGTCGTTCCTATTGATATCACACTTGGAAAAGACTTTGACCTTCTGATCGTAACAGGTCCTAATACAGGTGGTAAGACTGTATCTTTGAAGACTGTGGGGCTTTTCACACTGATGGGACAGTCAGGACTGCATATTCCCGCCCTTGACCGTTCCGAGCTGTCTGTATTTACAGAGGTTTATGCGGATATCGGTGATGAACAGAGCATTGAGCAGAATCTGTCCACTTTCTCTGCCCATATGACGAATACGATATCCATTCTGGAACATGCAGATGAGAATTCCTTATGTCTGTTTGATGAATTAGGCGCAGGAACTGACCCTACAGAGGGTGCTGCCCTGGCAATCGCCATATTAAAGCACCTGCATGACCGCAGCATCCGGACAATGGCGACCACCCACTATAGTGAACTGAAGGTATTTGCCCTGACAACCTCCTATGTAGAAAATGCATGCTGTGAATTCGACGTAGAGACTCTGCGCCCTACGTACCGGCTTCTGATCGGTATTCCCGGTAAGAGTAATGCCTTCGCCATTTCCTCCAAGCTTGGGCTTTCCAATGAAATCATTGAATCAGCCAGGCAGCATATCAGTGAGGAAGATGAAAGCTTTGAAGACTTACTGGCTGATCTGGAGAACAGCCGTAAGACCATTGAGAAAGAACGTGCTGAAATAGAAAGCTATAAGCAGGAGATCAGCTCCTTAAAAGATAAACTGACACAGAAGCAGGAGCGTCTCGATGCCCAGAAGGACAGGATTCTCAAGGAAGCCAACGAAGAAGCCCGTCAGATTTTGCAGGATGCCAAAGATGTGGCAGATGAGACAATCCGTAATTTCCAGAAGTACAATACAGGTACTTCCATGAAGGAAATGGAGAAAGCCCGTACCAAAGTACGTGATAAAATCAGTGAGAAGAATTCCAAGATCAGCCAGCAGGCTGCCAATCCTACACATAAGATATTAAAACCCAGCCAGATAAAGCCCGGCGATATGGTAAAGGTCGTATCCATGGGATTAAAAGGCACTGTCAGCTCTATGCCCGATGCCAAGGGCGACATGTTCGTTCAGTGTGGTATCATCCGCAGCAAAGTCAATATTAAAGACCTGGTACTAATCAATGAAGATGCTATGCCGAATAATCCTTACAAGAAACAGACTGCACGTACAACACGCAGCAATACCAGCCGTATCGGAGCCTCTAAGACTTCCACTTTCTCTATGGAGATCAATCTTCTGGGCAAGACTGTAGATGAAGCAATCTCTGAGCTGGATAAATATCTGGATGACGCTTACCTTTCCCATGCGCCCAGTGTACGGATTGTCCATGGTAAAGGCACAGGTGCCCTGCGTGCTGCTGTACAGAGATACTTAAAGAGTGTTTCCTATGTGAAATCCTTCCATCTGGGAGAATACGGCGAAGGCGACGCCGGTGTAACCATCGCTGAATTCAAATAGAAAGAGGTTCCTTTATGGCTAACAAACAAAAAATCCTAATCGTTGATGACGATGAAAATATTGCAGAACTTATTTCCCTTTATATGACGAAGGAATGCTTCGAAACACAGATCGTATATGATGGAGAATCCGCATTACAGGCGGCAGATACTTTCGCCCCTGATCTGATTCTGCTGGATCTGATGCTTCCAGGCATTGACGGATATCAGGTATGCAGGGAGATCCGCCAGAAATCCCAGACTCCGATCATTATCCTCTCTGCCAAAGGCGAAGTCTTTGATAAGGTACTGGGCTTAGAGCTGGGGGCTGATGATTATATGGAGAAGCCCTTTGACACCAAGGAACTGGTTGCCAGAGTGAAAGCTGTTCTGCGCCGCTATAAAACAGCAGCTCCTGTTACAGAGGCTCCTGCTTCCAAACAGGTCAGCTATCCTAACCTGACAATCAATTTAACGAACTATTCTGTTATTTATAACGGTCAAAATATAGATATGCCTCCCAAGGAACTGGAACTTCTGTATTTCCTTGCTTCTTCACCGAACCACGTGTATACAAGAGAACAGCTGCTTGACCAGATATGGGGCTATGAATACATTGGTGATACCCGTACAGTAGACGTGCATATCAAACGTCTCAGGGAGAAGATCAAGGATCATGAGACCTGGAGAATTGCTACAATCTGGGGCATTGGTTATAAATTCGAAGTCAAGAACGCATAATCTTTTACTGAAAAGAGAAAGGTATTTGCTATGAAACGTACTTTATATCTGAAATTCGTACTTGCCTATTTCATATTTGGTTTCTTTGGATTTATTGTGGTAGCAACTTTCACCTCCAACATGACTCTGGAACATATGAAAAGGGAACGGGCAGATGCATTATATAAGGAAGCCTTGCTGATATCTAATTCCTATGCTGTTGACCTGTATAACAGTGAGATCACTCTGGAATCCGTGTGGAGACAGATCAATGCCATTGATACTTTCCTGGATGCCTCTGTCTGGATTGTCAATCCATCCGGTCTTATCGTGTTGGACTCCAGTTCTCCACTGGATATCGAGAATCCCTCTACGATACCGAATTTCAGTCCCACGGTGACAGGAAGTTCCTTCTATACTGTAGGCAATTTCTTCGGTATGTTCGACGAAGATATGATATCGGCTTTTGCCCCGATAACTTCCCAATATAAAGTAAAAGGCTATGTAATCATTCATTCCTCCATGCAGGATTTGCATGACTCCTGTGATTCTCTGCTGAATATATCTTATCTGACACTGTTGATTCTTTTCCTGCTGTCACTGATTATTCTGCTCTTTTTCACAGAGATGGTCTATCTGCCACTGCGCAAGATCACGCATGCTACAGAGCAGTACGCAATCGGTAACTTCCGTTATGAATTTCAGGTAGACAGTGAAGATGAGATTGGTTATCTGGCTGCCTCCCTGGCGTATATGGCAAGCGAGGTTGCTAAGAGTGAAGACAACCAGAAGAGACTGGTCGCCAATATTTCCCACGATTTCCGTTCTCCACTGACCTCTATGCGGGGTTATCTGGAAGCAATGCAGGATGGCACTATTCCCCCTGAACTTCATGAGAAATATATCGGTGTTGTATTAAATGAGACTGACAGACTGACCAAACTGACTAATTCCCTGCTGACTCTGAATAATCTGAATACACAGGGTATGATACTGGATCGGACTAATTTTGATATCAATCCGGTCATCAAGAATACAGCAGCTTCTTTTGAAGGCACCTGCCGCAGCAAATTCATTACCATTGAACTGGTTCTGACCGGGGAGCAGATGTACGTCAATGCTGATATGGTCAAGATTCAACAGGTTCTCTACAATCTGGTCGATAATGCAATTAAGTTCAGCCACAAGAACTCCTCTATCAAGATAGAGACGATTGAGAAGTCCAACAAGCTTCTGGTATCGGTAAAAGACAATGGAATCGGTATTCCAAAGGATAGTCTCAAACTGATATGGAACCGCTTCTATAAGACTGATCTCTCCAGAGGAAAAGACAAAAAAGGAACCGGTCTTGGTCTCTCCATTGCAAAAGAGATCATCCAGTCCCATAATGAGAACATAAATGTAGTAAGTACCGAAGGTGTTGGTACAGAATTTATCTTTACATTAGAGAAGGCTTCCAAGGTCTAAGACCGGAAGCCTTTTTTTATTTATATTTATTGCTTATAGAACAATATGGGACATCAGTTCAGGAAGCTGTGCAAATGACTCAATTGTATAATCAGGTGCAACTGCCTCTCCAAAACCATACGCACAATATACGAAAGGAATACCGGCTACCCTGGCAGACTGTTCATCCCCTGCCGTATCTCCTACATATACAGCCCTTGTAATATTGTTTCTCTGCATGATGAGCTTGTTATTCTCACCCTTTGGCAGAAGATTATCCCCCCAGCACTGGATATCATCAAAATACTGCTCCAGCTTATGAGCTGCAATAAAGCTTTCAATATATCCCTGCTGGCAATTGCTTACCACATATAACTGATATTCCCTGTGAAGAATCTCCAGTGTCTCCTCCAGCTGTGGAAACAGAATTCCGCCATTTCTCAGCAGATATGCGTTCTCTACTTCACAACATTCATCCATCATCTTCTGCTGTCCTTCACCGGTCTGCCCGGGAAAGAGCTTTGCTGCAATTTCAGTCATAGGAAGTCCGAAGCATCCGTTCAGCTCTTCCTGCGTAATCGGTCCTCTTCCACATTCAGGATGCATTTCCAATACCTGGTTCCAGGATTTCAATACACCCTCGGAAGAATCCCACAATGTTCCATCCAGATCAAACAATATTGCCTGTACTTTCTCCATAATCTCCTCATTTCTGACATATATGTCATTTTTTATTTGTATCCTATCATAATTCCCTTAGATATGCTATCGACTTCTGGTAAAATAAGCGTGAATTCGGTGTAAATTCATCATCCATGGCATGAAAGGACAGATTCATTACACCTTGAAATGTAGTCACTCCGATAATTCTTCTGGCGTTAGCTGTAACAGGTGGCACGAATACATAATTATATAACCGAAGACTGCCATACCGGGATGCAAGCGGCACTTTTACCAGATTGGTCACTGCCATTCCCTTAGGCGCCTCACCCATTCCCAATCGCTTCATGATCGTCTCTGTTACCGGATTCACATAGCGCCCATTCAGTTGAAACTGCACAGAATCCACCAGCTCTCCCGGCAATTCCCCAAGCAATCCAAGCTGCTGATATTTTTCTTTACTGTTATCCAGATGAATCCTGCTGTGCAGCTTCTTCACATTCTGCGCAAAATCCAGTGTATCATCATATAAATACTCAATCGGATAGGTATATTCATAATCTCCCATCCCATCATACTCTCCACGAAGGCTTAGCACCATTGCAATCTGGTCCGGTTTCAATCCTGCCTCCTGCTGACGTCCTTTTGCATCAACAACAACTGCTGTCCTAAGCTCTCTGGACGCTCTGGCAAAAGCAGTCAGAAGAACAGAGTTTACCGTTACCTGCTGGTTCTTTGCATACAAGGCAATACGGTATAAGGCATCCTTATGAAAGGTTTCATATTGAATCCACGTCTTTTTATTTCTCCATGCCTGGGCATGCAGCTGATAATACTCTTCTTCTGTAAAGTCTGTTCCTTCTTTATTCCAGTTTCGAAGTGTACTTGACAGCTTCATTTTCTCCATAAAGGATAGTCTACTTTCCTTTGGAAGACTGCTTAACTGAAAACGGGTCAACGGTTTTGCCTTGACCGGCATATCTGACAGTCCTCTCATGACATCATTCAGGAAAAAGCCATGGGAAGCCCCATCCCCTGCCAATGCATGCGCAATGATCAGAAACTCCTGCTTATCTTCATTCATCAGATAATATAATCGCAGTAATTCTCCATGGTCGAGATCAAATGCAATAGACTCCTGTTCACTGACGATATCCTTCCAGTATACATTATGCAGGACTCTGACCATATCATTGGGATTATCGTCAAATTTCTGAGTCTCATAATAAGCATTTCCATCCTTCTCAATGACTACTCTGGAATTTAGTATCTCATTTCTGGCAACAGCATTCTTTACTGCTTCCTTTAATTTCTCAATAAAAATAATACCTTCTACCTCCACATGTGTCACCAGAATATCTCTTGGCGCAAATAAATGGAGTCTTTCTTTATCTATCCGTTCTTTCATGCCTTGTCCCCCATCAGACAGATAAACCCAAGTTATAAAGAAGCGCACCCCTCTAAAGGGATGCGCCATATAGCCTCTTACTTAGCAGATCTCTGCTCCTGCAGGCATAGGCTTCTCAGGTGACACAAGAGCAAGATTACCCTCTGCGTCCTCTGCGCACAGCAGCATACCCTCAGATAAAACACCAGCCAGCTTAGCAGGCTTTAAGTTCACCAGAACCATAACCTTCTTACCAACCATTTCTTCTGGTGTATAATGTGCCTTAATACCAGATACGATCTGCTTTACCTGACTGCCGATCTTTACCTGGCTGCACAATAATTTCTTGGACTTTGGAACTGCCTCACAGGCAATGATCTCGCCTACCTGGAACTGCAGCTTGGCAAAATCATCATATGTGATCTCAGCCTTTGGTTCAATGTCAATGACATTCTCATCTTCTGCTGCTTCCTGTGTCTGTCCGGCTGCGGCTGCCTGCTTCTGCTGCAGCTCTTCTACCTTAGCCATAACTTCCTTAGGGTCCAGACGGGCAAAGAGAATCTCAGGAGTCTCTGTTACTTTATTTCCAGATGGATACAGACCGAAGGTCTTCACAGAATCGAAGTCTCTTACAGTTGTATTAAGCTGTGCTGCGATCTTCTGTGCTGTCTCCGGTAAATATGGCTCTAATAGACCAGCTCCGATAGAAATGCTCTCTACCAGATTGTACAGTACAGTAGCCAGTCTGTCCTTCTTCGCTTCATCCTTTGCCAATACCCATGGTTCTGTCTCATCAATATATTTATTGCAGCGTTTGAACAGTGCAAAGATCTCAGTCAGGGCATCTGCAACTCTCAGATCCTCCATCTTGACTTCTACCTTATCATAAGTACCTGTTACAACTGCCTTGAGATCATCATCGACAGATTCTGCTGCATGTCTGTCCTCTACTACACCACCAAAATACTTATTGCTCATGGAAATGGTTCTGTTGACCAGATTACCAAGCGTATTTGCCAGGTCGGAGTTAAGACGCTCAATCATAAGCTCCCATGTAATAGAACCATCATTTTCATAAGGCATCTCATGTAATACGAAGTAACGTACCGCATCTACGCCGAAGAAATCTACCAGATCATCTGCATAGATGATGTTGCCCTTGGATTTACTCATCTTATCGTTGTTCTGTAACAGCCATGGATGCCCGAATACCTGCTTAGGCAGCTCTTCGCCCAGCGCCATCAGGAAGATAGGCCAGTAAATCGTATGGAAACGAATGATATCCTTACCAATCAGGTGCAGGTCAGCAGGCCACAGCTTCTTATACTGCTCAGAACTGTTGCCGTCTGCATCATAACCAATACCCGTAATATAGTTGGTCAGCGCATCCAGCCATACATATACAACATGCTTATCATCAAAATCTACAGGGATTCCCCACTTAAAGGAGGTTCTGGATACACACAGATCCTGTAAGCCCGGAAGCAGGAAGTTATTCATCATTTCATTCTTACGTGATACCGGCTGTATGAATTCAGGATGCTTATTGATATGGTCAATCAATCTGTCAGCGTACTTGCTCATTTTGAAGAAATATGCCTCTTCCTTGGCAGGCTTTACCTCACGTCCACAGTCAGGACACTTGCCGTCCACTAACTGAGACTCTGTCCAGAAGGATTCACAGGGAGTACAGTATAAGCCTTCATAAGCTCCCTTATAGATATCGCCCTGATTATAAAGCTTCTTAAAGATCTTCTGTACCTGCTTCTCATGATAATCATCTGTTGTACGGATAAACTTATCATAGGAAATGTTAAGCAGATCACACAGACCACGAATGATTCCGGCAACATTATCTACGAATTCCTTAGGTGTTACCCCTGCTTCTGCTGCCTTTAACTCAATTTTCTGACCGTGTTCATCAGTACCAGTCTGGAAAAAGACATCATAGCCGTCCTTTCTCTTGAAACGTGCAATACTGTCTGCCAGTACGATTTCGTAATTGTTACCAATATGCGGTTTACCTGAAGTATAGGCAATCGCTGTTGTTAAATAATACTTACCTTTGTTTTCCATTATATTTTCAACCCTTTCTTTTTAATACATTATTAAAATACATGTAACTATTCAGAACCCCATTCGCAAAATCGCTGTTTCACAGCTTGCTTTTTGCTCATGTGGTTACTTCGCCATATAAATTGAGTCAAATATGCTTGTAAACAAGCATATTCTGCCTTAATTTGCATGGCTCTGAATAGTTACAAATACATTATGATACATCATGGCGCTTCTTACATTCTGTGAGCTGATACTTCTCTACAAAATTCTCAAAGAAAGCAATTTTACATACCTTGCGTATTTCATGATCCAAACAGGCTGTTTTCTCATAGCCGGCATCATTTAAGTATTTCTCAAATACTTTCACATCCTCCGTCTGTGGAGCGGATAATGTTCCATCCGAATCATAAATAAGAAAAGTCATACCTGTGGTCTGCCAGATGGGTCCCACCAGAACTCTTCGTACTGATATCCCGATATTCAGGCTGCACATGACACGGGCTTCCCTTGCACCGAATTCATACCGGTTTCTGTTACAGTCATAAATCAGATAGTCTTCACTTCCACATTCATATTTTTGCAGCTCCAACTCCATGAAAAGCCCTCCTTCCTATAATTAAAACGGCTCCAATAACAACAAAACTCCCGTCCTTATATCATCTATAAGGACGAGAGTATATATCCCGTGTTACCACCTTAATTTACCTTAGCCTCACGGCAAAAGTCTCTGCGGGTACTGCATACCCTGTCGCTGTAACGGGCGAACCCTGTCGCAGTCTTATCAGTCATAACACTGACTCGGTGCGCTGCTCAGAAGCCATGTTCGATATATCTTCTTCGTGTCCATCTCAGCCAAAAGGACATTCTCTGTACAAATACAATATATCTACTCTCTTCATCATCGCTTTTCCATATAGGTTCAATGTAGCACAAAAAACAATATTTGTAAAGTAGCAAACTTTTTTGTTTGAATATAACTGTTTTTAATCTATTTTTCTTCATATATATGGAATGTTTTATGAAATTATAGTAAAATAATTGTGAATTTGAGAAATTTGTGTAAAAGCGCCACAAATCTTATTCATATAGCGCTTTAGAAATGAGGTTAACGCAAGCATGAACAAAAAAAATTTTGTGTCCATCAAAGCAAAACTGTTGGCGATCATTCTGCCTATTGTAATTATCATCGTTGCCATATTGACTATCATTTCTTACCTGGTCTCCAAGAGCGTCATTGCCAGTTATTCTGAGAACCTGCTGAGCTCTTCCATTCAGAATCAGGGAAACGAAATTGAAGCATGGCTTAATGAGAATCTGTCTGCCTTTCAGGCAATTAAACATAACATAGAGCAGACCAAGCCAAACGATGCTCAGCTACAGACTCTGTTAGACCAGTACTACGATTATAATTCCAACTACCCGGATGGATTATATCTGGCAGATGGTCAGGGCAATCTTATGACCGCATCAGCATCTTCCAAGTCGGAACAGAATCCTACTTCCTCTGTATGGTATACAGAAGGTTTGACCCGTATCAACATGGGCTTTACCAGTGCCTATACCAATTCTGAGGGAACTGCCGTTATCAGTGCATCAGGTATCTTAAATGACGGTTCCGGCAAGCAGAGAGTCCTTGCTGCTGATATGTCTTTGCAGCGAATCAACATTATTGTAAACAGCTTCATTGAAATGACTGATGCACAGGCATTTTTAGTCAGCACTACAGATAATACGATTCTGGCTCACCGTGATACATCTCTTATCTCCACCAAATTGGATGAGTCCAACAGTGATGCCTTTTTAAGCGGTGTTGCTGCCAGAATGAAGGCTTCTGACTATACACAGGGAGAAATAGCAGGTAACGAAACAGCCTTCCTTACCATTGACGGAACTGACTGGCTGCTCGTATCCTACGTTCCTACCTCAATTATCTTCTCAAGCGTTACATCAGTGCGTAACATCATGCTTCTGATTGGAATTGTATGTATTCTTGTCCTTGCTGTTGTAATTGAACGCGTCATACATCTTGTAATTAAACCAATAAAAGAACTGACCCATGTCATAACGCAGATGACAGATGGTGACTTTACTGTTGAAGTCCGTGCTGCAAGTAATGATGAGATTGGTAAAATGAGTTCCGGTGTCTCCAAATTCCTTGCCACTATGCGCGATATGATTGATTCTATCCATAACGTATCGGACAAGCTGCATGAACAATCCCAGTCAAGCTTGGAGATTTCTGATAGAATGCGTGAAGCAAGTACCACCCAGAGCGACTCCATGCAGCAGTTAAATGAGACAGTAGAACAGCTTTCAGCCTCCGTCAACGATATTGCAGAGCACGCAACAACCCTTGCAAATGTAGTTGCAGATACCAGAGAAGACGGCTCCCAGGTAGAAAATAAAATGAAAGAAACTGTGGAAATCTCCGAAAAAGGCAGAACAGATATGAATCAGGTCAATACTGCAATGCAGACAATCAATGAGTCCATTAACAGTCTGAAAGCAGCCATTGACAAGGTCGGTACTGCATCCAGTGAAATTACAAATATTACAGCGGTTATTGCTGATATTGCTGAAGAAACCAACCTTCTCTCCTTAAACGCATCCATTGAAGCAGCCAGAGCCGGTGAAAATGGCAGAGGTTTTGCAGTTGTCGCTACCCAGATTGGCAAGCTTGCCCAGACCAGTGCAGAATCTGTCCACACTATTGAAAATCTAATCCAGCAGATTAATGGTTATGTTGGTGCCTGTGTGACACAAGCTAATGTAAGCGTCAGCAATATTGGTGAAAGCGGTCAGTTAATCTCTGTAGCATTGGAAACCTTTGATTCTATTTTCCAGAACATTGCTGCCGCTAATGAACTCGTAGAATCTATGGTCACTAAAGTAAGCAAGGTAGATGATGTTGCAACCAATGTTGCTGCCATTTCTGAAGAACAGGCTGCAAGCTCACAGGAAATTCTTGCTACATCAGATACTATGGTCAGCCAGGCACAGGAAATTACACAAAGCAGTATTCATGCTGCACAGGATTCCAAAGAGCTTAGTGTATCTGCTGAAGAACTATCCAATCAGGTTAATAAGTTTAAAATTTAGGAGGCATACCTTATGAAAAAAGGTTATTTGAAAATAGCTGGTACCATTCTTGCTGCCACACTGTTATTCACTGGCTGTGCCCAAACCGGAAGTCAATCTTCTGTCATTTCCGGAAACAACACTAAAATTCTTATGTGTATGTCGGATGGTAATGATACCTTCCGTGCTATGTTGGCAGATGCTGCTGCATCTACTGCCCAAAACCTTGGCGCACAGTTTGATCTGGTAGATGCACAGAATACAATAGAAACACAGGCAGACCAGATTCGTTCTGCCAAGGAACAGGGTTATGACGTTATTCTCTGTCTTCCTGTAGATGCTGATACTGCCATAGAACTGGAATCCTGCGCAGGCGATCTTCCAATCATCTTTATGAACAGCTGCCCTGCTGATAAACGGCTGAAAGCAGACCAGTATATGTATGTTGGTTCCAATGAACAAGTTGCAGGTCAGCTTCAGGCTGAATATGTTCTTGACAAAATGGCTTCCAAGGATGAAATCAACGTTGTTATCTTCAAAGGTGAAAAGACCCACTCTGCCACCAAAGGAAGAACAGAAGCACTTAAAACGGCTTTTAAGAACAGTGGCAAAAAGGTAAATATCGTATTTGAAGATTACGCTGACTGGAGTACAGATAAAGCAGCTGAAATGCTTAATGTCTTCATTGATCTGAATAAATCATTTGACTGTGTTATCAGTAATAATGATTCCATGGCACTGGGCGCTGTAGAAGCCTGCAAAGCCAATGGCATTGATCCATCCTCCGTGCCAATCCTTGGTGTCGATGCTACTACAGACGGATGTGCTGCCATTGCATCCGGCGACATGGCTTTCACCGTATACCAGTCTGCAACCGGACAGGGTGAAGCCGCTGTCAAAGTTGCTGTATCCCTTGCCAATCATCAGTCTGCAACATCAACCGGTCTTGATGTCAGTGAAGATGGTAAATATGTATGGGTTCCATTTGAACCGGTAGACGCATCCAATGTAGCATCCTATCAATAGAATTTACAAAACAGTCAAAAAAGAACAGCCAACTGTTTTTACAGTGGCTGTTCTTTTTCTATGCATCCGTATACATTTACTCGAATTTCAAATCGTCACTGTCTATTTTAATGGAATTCACCTGATTAACTCCTTCTGCTTCTTCCGAATCCCCTGAAATGACTACAAGCTTGGTATGAAGGCTTTTTCCTTTGGTATCTGCATTCTCTATGGTACTGTTTGCAAGCTCTGGATATTCATAAAATATCAGCATCAGCTTAGCAATCTTAATTGTCAGCTCAGAACCTATGGCAATCACCATGTCCGGCTTTTTCTCACTCATGAACTGAATACCGCCTATCAGCTGGATCTGGGATAATTTATCCCCGCCTATGTCATATTCTCCCATGATCACACCCATGGAATCCATATATGTTCTGATCTTGGATACAATATTACTTACTCCCTGGCTCATCTGGCTATCCCTGATCAGTACGACATTTTTGCAGCTGATATGTTCCAGGTAATCCCATGCCTTTCCGCCACAGGAAAAGGCAGATTTAATTGCAATTGATTTTGTCATAAATGATGTTCCCTCCTTACATTCTTCACTTATTCCCTGCTCTCTTATCCTTAGACTAAAAAAAACGCTTGTAAACAGTAGAAAACTACTGTTACAAACGCCTTTGTTATATCTGTATCAATATCTTGTTCCGATATTAACTATACTCTTCGTTTTAACAATTGTCAATTGTTATATACAATCAGTAAATTAACCTTTCAATCCACTTGTCGCAATACCTTCTACAAAATATTTCTGCGCCGCAAAGAATAGAATCATGACAGGAATGACTGCTACAGTTGCCATTGCAAGGACTTTTCCCCATTGTACTACTGACTCTGCATCCAGAGACATTCTCAATGCCAGTGAAATCGGGTATTTTTTTACTGAATTAATAAATATCAATGAATTAAAATAATCATTATATGTCCACAAGAACTGGAAAAGCCCGGCAGAAAATAATGCAGGTTTCATTAAAGGCAGAATAATTCTTGTCAATGTTTTGAAAGTGCCACATCCGTCAATATATGCTGATTCATCCAGCTCCCTTGGAATTCCACGCAAAAATTGAATAATCATATATGGGAAAAATGAATTACAGCACAATACCGCCGGCGCATAGAATGGCATATAAGAATCCACCCAATGAAATTTATTATACAAAGTATATCTTGGAATAATTACTACCGCATTAGGTAACATCATCATTGCAAGTAATAAGATAAAAAGGAATTTTTTCCCTGGGAAATTAAATCTTGCAAAGCCATATGCAACAAATGTTGCCGATAAAACTGTTAATAGTGTAGTTGGTACCACCATAATAAATGTATTAAGAAAGAACTTTGCATAAGTAAATTTACCACTTCCCTTCCAGCCATCTATATAATACTGAAATGAAAAAGATTCCGGTAACAGTTTAAATGAACCAAATATTTCTTCATTCGTTTTAAAAGTAGAAAAGAACATCCAGATAATCGGATATAATAAAACAAATCCGATTATAAATATCAATAAATAATCAAAAAACAAATTTCGCTTTTTTGATTTCATGCTACTCACCATACCTTTCCTGTTTGTGTGAATTTATTATTTCTACACTATTCATCTGCATAATGAACCCAAAGTTTTGAAGATGCAAACAGTACTACTGTAAACGTCAATATTACAGTAAATACAATCCAGGAAATAGCACTTGCGTAACCCATTTTGAAATAACCGAATCCTTCCCTATACAGCTTCATGCCTAAAACATACGTTGACTTCAAAGGACCACCCTCTGTTATTACATCTGCGGAGGTAAAATTTTGCAGTGCCTGTATTGTCTGATTTAATACTGTAAAGAAAATAATTGGTGAAATCTGAGGCAAAGTTATATGCCAGAATCTCTTCGCTTTTCCTGCTCCATCAATCTCAGCCGCTTCATATAATGACTTGGGAACATTTTTTAATGCAGCCAGAAACATAACCATTGACGAACCAAATTGCCAGATTTCCAATAGACATATTGTTGGTAATGCCCATGTGGTGCTTCCAAGGAATTGTACATTAGGCAGTCTTAAAGCAGTTAATACAGCGTTAATAGGACCATTATCCAGGAACATTAATTTCCACAATATGGCAATTGCAACGCTTCCTCCAAACAAAGACGGTATATAATACAATGTTCGAATCAGATTGATTCCCCTGATATCTCTGTTCAGAAATATGGCAACTGCAAGTGCAAGTATTATTTTCCCCGGAACAGTCATTAACGCAAATACAATCGTAACACGAAGAGATGTCCAGAATTCCTTATCCTTTGTAAATAATTTTATATAATTTCCGAATCCGATAAAGTCGGGTTTTGAGCCTATTGAATAGTCTGCAAATGAATAAATTAACGAACTGATAAATGGATACAATTGAAGAATTGCAAACCCTATCAGCCAAGGCGCTATATAATAGTAGGCTTTTAAATCCCTTTTTGAATAGCCTGCCTTTTTACCAAGAGTCTTACTCATATTTCTACCCCTAACAGTTTTCTAAAAAAGAGATGCCCTATGCACAATAAGGCATCTCCGGTGTGTTTACACTATTTTATAATGAAGAAAGAGAATCTATAATTTCGCTTGCTGCTTCCTCTGGTGTAGTTGCACCATATCCAACAGTCTCTACTGCATCAAAGAGAATTGTTTTTGCCTCTTCTGAAGAAGAAATCTTGTCATTTGGTGTTCCCCCGGCCGCTGCTGCAATATTAGCACCTTCCATAGTAACTTCACTGAGCTTACCATTTTCAGAGCAGATCTTTCTTGCATTCTCTGTAGGTGGAACAGATCTTGTGGCACCTAATGTTGCAAGTGCTGTCTCATTGTTAAAGAAATAATTCATGAATTCTACTGCCATTTCCGGATGCTCACATGTCTTGGTCACTGCCATAACCTGAGGTGTATTAGAAGCCCATCCTTTTTCTGTGCATCCTGATAACATAGGTAACTGACTCATTGAATAATTTGCACTGTCATTCGCTGCTACCATGACATCAATTGTTGAAATGTAAGTAAGTGCAGATACATATTTACCTGCTATCCAGTTAGCATCTGACTGTAAATTATCACCGCCATAAGCCGCCTGATATGATGCCGGTGCTACTACTCCTTCATCATATAATTTCTTCACATATTGCATAAGCTCAGCCATCTGTTCTTCTGTAATGTTAAGCTCTCCTGTCTCCTTGTCGAATAAAGTACTTCCGCATAACTGCTTGCCATAATTGAATACAATCAGATTAACGATATATTCTTTATTTGCACATAACAGATACATACTGTCATCATATTCACGAACTTTCCTGCCCATTTCCAACAGATCATCCCATGTATAAGCCTGTGTAAAATCTATACCAATTTCATCTGCAAGATCCTGATTTACCAGGATACCTGCTCCGGAAATACCTGTAGGAAGTCCTAACTGTTTACCATCATATCTTCCGTTAATCTCCAGAGATATATAATTCTCATCAAATGTAGACAGATCCATGTTACTGTAGTCCATGTAATTAACAAAGTAATCTCCTGTTGAAACATACTGAGGGAATGTTTCCGGATCTACCTGAACAATATCTGCTGCTGTTCCTGATGCCAGCTGAGTAGCCAGCTTATCATGGTAACCGTCATTTCCGCCATACTCTGCCTCAATTGTTACATTAGGATGAAGCGCTTCGAACTGCTCAATCACTTCTAATGTAGCTGCATTACGTTCATCGCCGCCCCACCATGCAAATCTTAAAGTAATTGGTTCGTCATCAGAAGCTGCTGTCTGTGATATTTCAGATGCAGTATTCTGTTCTGTAACTTCTGATTGTGTCTGAGAAGTTGATGCTGTAGAATCACCAGATTCTGTTGAAGAGCTTCCACATCCAGTAAGCATCCCTGCTATCATTGTTACACTAAGCCCCATTGCTAATAGTTTTTTGTTCATAAAAACCTCCCTTTCTGAAAATACCTCTTAAGATAGATTTATTATATCTCCTTAGGTTTCTTTCAAAAAGGGAGGGACATTTTTATTTTTCCTCATTTTTTTTTAATTTTTTAATATAAGGTAATATTTTTTGTCATTCTCACACAATTTTTATGATTCTCTTGGCAAACAGAATCTGATTACAGTTCCCATATCCTTTTTACTATAGATATGCAGCTGAGCTTCTTCTCCATAGTACAGTTTCAATCTGCAGTTTACATTTGCCAGTCCTACATGATTAGGATTATAGTCTTTCATATTCTGTCTTTGCATCTGTAATTCCTCTTTTGTCATACCAATGCCGGAGTCAATTACTGAAATGACTACTTTAGGTTCTGTATGAGAATAATGTATTTTTACTTTTATATAACCTTTTTCCCGATAACGTACACCATGAAGTATACTATTCTCCACTATAGGCTGTAGCAAAAGTCTGAAAACCTGAAAATCCATCAGCTCTTCATCTACTTCATAGTATAGTATAAATTTATCTCCAAAACGAAGCTTCTGAATATTCACATATTTCTTCAGATACTGAATTTCCCTTGCAAAAGAAACTTTCTGATTAGAATTTCCTAACGCATATTTCAAAATGTCGCTCAGTTCTTCTATCGTTGTAGCGATTTTTCCATTTTTCCCTTCAACCTGATTTACTTCAAGCTGTATTGTTTGTAGGGTATTGAACAGGAAATGTGGATTAATCTGTGCCTGTAATGCTGTAATTTCAGCAATTCTTTCTTCTTCCTTTTTGATTTCCAACTGTTTATCAAGCTTTACCTTCTGTAAGAACAAATACACAATATTTTTCATGATAATGTCATATTCGTCTTTAGCCGGAGAACTCGATTTTGCCAGCACATAAATGCCTTTTTCAGCATTGGAAAAAATCTGGATAAACTCATCAAGATGTTGGAAGTTTCTCTTAGTCGTTATATAAGCCAATAAAGTCACTATAATACTGTTAATAAAGAATACAAGAAAATAAACAGGAAAAATATTACTTAATTCCTTATTAACTTCCGTCTTTGGTACTAGGGCTATTATTTCTAATTCACATTTTTCGTCATAAAGATTCTGAATTAAATAATTTTCATTATTTATGTTTACCCATTTAGACTCTCCCACCTTCTGCATTATATTTTGTAATATCTCGTCATTTACACCTATGGTATCCTGATATGCTATGATGAGTTCATCCTGTGAATTGACAAATAATAAAGTCATTCCGATATCACCCACTGCCTGTTTCAGAATATTTTCATATGCCTGCAAGTCAATATTCATAATGACAAACCCATCCATCAGGAGCATTCTCTGATACACGGTAAGTTCATTCTTTGTATTCCTGTATTCTTCATATTCATGTCTTTTAACCAGAGTTTCTGTTTCTTCAGGCATACCTCTGCATTGTTCCAGCCAATATTCGTTTCCACTTATATTCTGTATAGCATTTTCCGAAGAATAGTATCTATCGTATCCTGTCAGATATATATTTATATCCGATACATAACTATATACTTCCTGTACACTACGAAGCATTGCCTTCATACTACGAAGATAAATCGTATCACTATATGAGATGAAATCAGATTTTTTCAATATATTTTTCAATGCAATTCCCATATATGGATTCTTTGTAAACAAATCATTCTGCATGGCTATATTGTTGATTACAAGTGACAGATTAGTGTCTGTTGACTCTAATACCTTCTGTTCACGGCTGATGATTCTCTCCTCTGCATTATTTCCAAATATAACCATTGCAATGATAAAAAGCAGAAAAGTTGGTATAAAGAACGCCATAAAATATACCGCAAAACGTTTTAAAAAAAATTTTTTTTTCATTTTGCGGTACTTCCTTTCCTGTAATCCATAGGTGTCACTCCATAATAATTTTTGAAAGCATGAGAAAAACTCTTCGGATTATCATATCCTACATAATAAGCAATATCGTAAGTTTTGTACTGCAGATCCTGCAGCATAGCAGCAGCCTTTTCCATCCTGATCTGCAAAAGATATTCTGCGAATCCAAAATCACATTTCTCCTTTAAGATACGTGATAAATAACTGGCACTCAGATTGACTCTCACCGCCGCTTCCTCCAATGATGCTTCTTGAAAATGTTCTTCCGTATACGACTTTACTTCGACAAGTATTTTCTCATAATACCCCTTCGGCTGTTCCTGCTCGACATGATTTTTCCTGTCAAGCTCCTGCTTTATTTTCTCAAAGCAAGAAATAATATCTGCGCTCTTAAGAGGTTTCAGTAAATAATCCACAACATTTAGCTGAATTGCAGCCCTGAAATATTCATAATTCTGGTGACTGGATATAATTACAACTTTAATATCACCTTTTGCTATTTCTTTTGTCAACTCTAATCCATTCATTTCCGGCATCTCGATATCACTCATCAATACGTCTACCTGATTTTGGTTAATATACTGCAATGCTTTATCCGGTTCGCTGAACGCATGTGCCTCAAATCCAATTTCTTTCCATGGAAACAGATTCGCAATTCCTTCTGATATTGTTACTTCATCATCAACGATAACTACCTGATACATATATATTTCTCCCAATATCCTCCATATTTACAGAAACCATATCTTCGCATTTGTAGATGAGACGGCAACTGCCCCGGCATCCAGTGCATTACATACATCCTCTTTATCAGAGATAAGCCCGCCTGCAATAAGCGGTGTTTTGTTTTCACCGGTGATCTTGCGTATGATCTTAGGCATGACTCCCGGAAGCACCTCAATACAGTCAGGTCTGGCTTCTCTGGTCTGCTTTGACAGATTGGATAGTGCCATGGAATCAATGATAAAAAAACGAAGTACCGTAGCAAGTCCAAGCTCCCTGGCATGTTTTGCCAGCATGGGTTTGGTCGTAATGATGCCATCCGCTTTCGTTCTTTCCTTAATATAATCAACACTGACCTCTTTGCTTCCAAGCCCCGCAATCAAATCCATATGCACCATCGCCAGCTTCCCCTCTGCTTTGATTCGTTCCACAATCTCTGCAATATTACAAATATCACCAAATAATATAAAAATGACGCAGGCGTCACTTTTCAGGCACTGTTCCAGGCTTTCTGCATCCTTTATGGCAGGAATGATAGGTGTATTTTCAATTGCTTCTTTAAATTCTGTCTGATGCTTTTCCATATTCATCCTCTAATCATACAATCGCACATCCGCAAAACATATATTTCTACATATGTCCTGCAATCCAGTCTGCTACATCTGCGTATACAGTCTCTTTATCCAGCTCATTTAAGATTTCATGTCTGTCATTTGGATAGAGCTTGATTGAAATATCTTTTATGCCACTGTCCTTATACTGCTGATAGATATGCTTTACGCCTTCTCCATAATTGCCTACAGGATCATCTTCTCCGGCAATCATATATACCGGTAGATTCTTAGGAATCTTATTATAATTTTCCTGCTTCTGGATATATGTGAGCACTTCAAACAGAGTCTTATATCCATTAATGGTAAAGCCGAAAGTACAGAACTTGTGACCATTATACCAGTCTACAATAGATTGATCCTTTGTCAGCCAGTCATTCTCTGTACGCTTTTCAAATCTGTCATTATATCCTTTAAAAGAAGTCTTTCTGATGAACTCTGAACGATATCTCTGACCCTTAAATGCACCAAGGATTCCTGCTACCGTCTTACCGGCAAACAGGGTAGCACTGGCCTGTTCCCCGGTTCCGCACAATATTGCTCCTGTCAACTCATCACCATAAGCCATAAGATAGCGTCTTGCCATAAAGGAGCCCATACTGTGTCCTAACAAAAAGTAAGGAATCCCCGGATATTCCTTCTTGGCGTACTCTGTGACTGTATGCAGATCCTTTACTACAGTCTCACTCATATGCTCCGGGCAAAAATACCCCAGATCCTCATCACTTCCGGCAGTATGCCCATGTCCAAGATGATCATTTCCGATTACCAAAATATCCTGTTCATTCAGATATTGTGCCAGTCCCTCATATCGCTCTATAAATTCTATCATTCCATGCGAAAGCTGTAATACTGCCTTAGGATCACCATTCGGCTGCCACACAACTACATGAAGCTTATGCACTCTATCATTAGAAGGTAATTCCATATTTTTTACCATGCTCTATAACCATCCCTTTCCTTTTTATCCCCCAGACTCCTAAATCTATTCTACACGCTAGGTCTTACAATCGCAATCCCAAGCTTATAAACCTTTCTCTTTCACTAACAAACAGGGCTTCCCGCCACTTGGCAGAAAGCCCTGTTCAAAATAATCAGCATTTTCGTTTATTTATTTACGAATTCCTTAACCTGCTCATATACGCCCTGTGCATCCAGCTTGTACTTCTGAACCAGCGCAGCGGCAGAGCCGGACTCACCGAAGCAGTCCTGCATACCGATCTTATATACCGGTGTTGGATAGGATTTGCACAATGCATCACATACTGCGCTGCCTAATCCACCAATTACAGAATGCTCTTCAGCAGTTACGACTTTACCTGTCTTCTTTGCGCTCTTGATAATGATATCTTCATCCAGAGGCTTGATTGTACAGATATTGATAACTTCTGCGCTGATACCTTCTGCTGCCAGCTTCTCTGCTGCACCCAGTGCAGAATCTACACAGATACCTGTTGCTACGATTGTAACATCTGTACCTTCTCTGACTACAGTTCCCTTGCCAATCTCAAACTTATAGTCAGGTGTGTCATTGATAACAGGAACTGCTGCACGTCCAAAACGGATATATACAGGTCCATCATATTCTACAGCGGCACGGACTGCTGCCTTGGCTTCTACATCATCTGCCGGGCACATAACTACCATGCCGGGAATGGTTCTCATTAATGCGATATCTTCATTACACTGATGTGTAGCTCCGTCTTCACCTACAGTAATACCTGCATGTGTAGCACCAATCTTAACATTCAGATGAGGATATCCGATAGAGTTGCGAACCTGCTCAAAAGCACGTCCTGCTGCAAACATGGCAAAGGAGCTCATAAAAGGAATCTTACCTGTTAAGGAAAGTCCTGCTGCCACGCCAGCCATATTACTCTCTGCAATACCACAGTCAATATGTCTTTCAGGGAATACCTTCTTGAACATACCGGTCTTAGTTGCTGCTGCAAGGTCAGCATCCAGAACTACAAGGTTTGGATTTTCCTTACCAATCTCTATCAAAGCATTACCATAACTCTCACGAGTAGCAATCTTCTTTACTTCTGACATAATGCTTCACCTACTTTCTCTAAATCTGCCATTGCAATAGCGAACTCTTCATCATTAGGAGCCTTACCATGCCAGTCTGCATTGCCTTCCATGAAGGATACGCCCTTACCCTTTATGGAATGTGCAATAATTGCTGTAGGCATGCCCTTAGTCTCTCTTGCTTCCTTGAAAGCCGCTCTGATCTGATCAAAATCATGTGCATCTGCCAGATTAATCACATGGAAATTAAATGCTTCAAACTTCTTATCAATAGGATAAGGAGAACATACATCCTCAATCTTACCATCAATCTGAAGACCATTGTTATCTACGATAACACAGAGGTTGTCAAGCTTTCTGTGACCGGCAAACATTGCTGCTTCCCACACCTGGCCTTCTTCGATCTCACCATCACCAAGCAGTGTATATACACGGAAAGAATCACCGCTCATTTTAGCTCCCAGTGCCATACCACATGCTACTGAAATGCCCTGTCCAAGTGAACCGGAAGACATATCAACGCCCGGAACGGACTGCATGCAGGGATGTCCCTGTAAGTAAGAACCTAACTTTCTCAAAGTAACAAGATCTTCAACCGGGAAATAACCACGGTTAGCCAGTGCTGCATATAAACCCGGTGCTGTATGTCCCTTGGATAATACGAAGCGGTCTCTGTCAGCCTTCTTCGGATCCTTTGGGTCAATATTCATTTCCTCAAAGTAAAGATAAGTAAAGATATCTGCTGCGGATAAGGAACCGCCCGGATGACCAGCTTTTGCTGCATGAACACCGGTAATGATACCCTTACGAACTTCATTTGCCATTTTCTGAAGCTCTAAATTTGTCATGTTCTTTCCTCCATCATAACATTTGTGTGCAGCTATATTTACCATCCATAGCTGCGTTTTACTTAATTAATGGTAACACATATCCATATAATCGTAAATGTAAATTTTTTGTAACTATTCAGAGCCATGCAAATTGAATCAAAATATGCTTATTTATAAGCATATTTGACTCAATTTATATGGCGAAGTAACCACATAAGCAAAAGAAAAGCTGCGAAACAGCGATTTTGCGCATGGGGTTCTGAATAGTTACAGTCTTTGTGCTTCTACTCTACTTTATTACCATAATAGGCATTAGCACCATGCTTTCTGTAATAATGCTTGTCCTGAATCCTCTGTGGTGCAGGTTCTACATCCGGCTTTAACTGTTCTGTGAATAATGCCATTTTGGCTACCTCTTCCAGAACGACTGCGTTATGTACTGCTTCCTTTGCATCCTTGCCCCAGGCAAAAGGTCCATGATTCTTGCAAAGGACAGCCGGTACTGCCATCGGGTCTTTTCCCTCGAAGGTCTCAATGATCACTGTACCTGTATTCTTCTCATAACCTGCATCTATTTCTTCCTGAGTCAGCACTCTTGCACAGGGGATCTCGCCATACATATAATCTGCATGGGTCGTTCCATAGCAGGGAATCGCCCTTCCTGCCTGCGCCCAGCTCGTCGCATATGTTGAATGGGTATGTACGATACCTCCGATTTCAGGAAAAGCCTTGTACAATTCCAGATGGGTAGGTGTATCAGAAGAAGGATTATATCTGCCTTCTACCTTATTGCCGTTGAGATCCATGACAACCATATCTTCCGGCTTTAACAGATTATAATCTACACCACTGGGCTTGATTACAAACAGTCCCTTCTCTCTGTCAATCGCACTGACATTACCCCATGTAAATGTTACCAGTCCATAACGGGGCAGATCCATATTGGCTTCATATACTTTCTGTTTTAATTCCTCTAACATTGCTTTGCTTCCTTTCCATCTTATAAGTTATCTACTGCGGCACGCTCAATTGCAAGACCTGCTTTATAACGTTCAATGAAAGTCTCAAAACCTTCTACATCCTTCGCATCAGGCTCAATACGGGTAGATGCCTGGCCTGCAAATACCTTGTTATCCAAATACTGTCCAAGAGTCTCTCCCTGCTCTTTGTTCTTCATATAGTTAGCAAGTACGGCAATGCCCCATGCACCACCTTCTCCTGCTGTCTCCATAACGGATACCGGTGTATCGACTGCTGCTGCGACCACTCTCTGTCCTACTCCCGGAGTTTTAAATAATCCTCCGTGTCCTAACAGTTCATCCAGTTTCACATTTTCCTGTTTTGCCAGAATATCCATGCCAATCTTGATAGCACCCAGTGCTGTAAATAAGTGTACTCTCATGAAATTGGCAAGATTGAATGCAGAATCCGGCTTACGCACAAACAATGGTCTGCCTTCTTCAAATCCTGTCACATGCTCTCCTGAGAAATAGCCATAGGAAAGTAAGCCACCACAGTCAGCATCCCCTTCCAGTGCCTTTCTGTACAAAGTACCATAAAGCTCGTTCATATCTGCTTTCTGACCCATTGCTTCGTAGAATTCCTTAAACAGATTTACCCATGCATTGAGATCAGAAGTACAGTTATTGCAGTGAACCATAGCCACCAGACTTCCTTCCGGAGTTGTAACCAGATCAAGCTCGTCATATGCCTTGGACAGATCCTTCTCCAATACTGCCATGGCAAATACAGAAGTACCCGCAGAAATATTACCAGTACGCTGCTTTACACTATTGGTAGCAGTCATACCTGTTCCTGCATCTCCTTCAGGCGGACACATTGGAATACCGCCCTTTAACTTGCCGGATACATCCAAGAGTGCTGCACCCTGCTCTGTCAAAGTACCTGCCTGCTCTCCTGCAACCAGTACGCCGGGAAGAATGTCAGCCAGCTTCCAGCCATAATTCTTATCTGCTACCAGCTCATCGAACTGAGCGATCATTCTGGTGTTGAACTGCTTTGTTGCAATATCAATCGGGAACATACCGGATGCCTCTCCTACACCCAGAACCTTCTCTCCGCTGAGCTTCCAGTGAATATATCCTGCCAGTGTGGTAAAGAAAGCAACATCCTTTACATGCTCTTCTTCATTCAGGATTGCCTGATACAGATGGGCAATGCTCCATCTTTGTGGAATATGATAGCCAAACAACTCTGTCAGCTTTCCACTGGCTTCCTGTGTGATGGTATTTCTCCAGGTTCTGAAAGGAACCAGCAATTCTCCCTGGGCATCAAATGCCATATAGCCATGCATCATACCGCTGAAGCCAATTGCTCCTATCGTCTCTACGTCTGTATTATATTCTGCCTTTACACGGGCAGTCAGATCTGCATAGCAACCCTGTAATCCTGCCCAGATTGCATCCAGGCTGTATGTCCAGATATGCCCATCCAGCTGATTCTCCCAGTCATAATTACCGATAGCAATCACCTGATTGTCTTCATCTGTAAGTACTGCCTTAATTCTGGTAGAACCAAACTCAATACCAAGTGCTGTTTTACCAGCTGCAATTTTATCCTTTGTAACCTTTACATCCAATCCCATATTTACCTCTCTTCTGCCGTTGATACGACCTGTAACCTACTATAGCCTGATTATAACAATAACAGGACAAGGACGCAATGATTGTTTACTCATTTGTAAAATATTTTAGTTTTTCATAATCTAATGCTCTTCTGCCTCTCTCACTATACTCCCAAAATATCTCCCAGTCTTATCAAATATTGCTTAGTCTTTGTTATTTCTTCGTTACTGTACACAGGTAGTATGCCGCGAAGTGTTTTCATGCAGATTATGCATGAAAATCACGAGTTTGCATGCGCCAAAATCAATGCAATTGATTTTGTGTGCATAAATTGTTGCTGGAACAAGGTACGAGTGAACAGTAACATTTCTTCAGATTCTGTGGAAACAGAATCCATATTTTATAGACAAAAAAAACGTAAAAGAATATAATGTTATTATCTACGAGAGAGTATATGATAAATACACAGAAAGGGGAAACTATGGATAATAAAGAATCTTCCGTATACCGCTGCGAATCCTGTAACGGTATTATGGAATATGATGTAGAAACCAAACAGATGAAATGTCCCAACTGCGGCAATTGTGTTCCTATTCTCAATGATACAAGTAAGATCATAGAACACAAATTGACGATAGATGCCAAACGGATCCTGCGTCCTTCCGAGAAGACCTCCACTACGATGGAATGTACCGGCTGTGGCGCTACTTTAGAGATTGGCAAGGATGATACGACTTCCGTATGTCCTTACTGTGGTTCCTCCTATGTACTGGCACAGAAGCAGCTGGATGCTATCATACCCGATGGCATCATTCCTTTTAATCTGGACATGAACGCTGCAAAGGAAACCTTTCATAAATGGGTGAAACGCAGATGGCTGGCTCCCGGCAAATTAAAGACCCTGTATCAGGGCAATCCTTTCCAGAGCCTCTATCTTCCTTACTGGACCTTTGATGCAGATGCAGATGCAGATTATACAGCAATGGGGGGAAGAACCAGGACAGAGCAGTATAAGGATAAAGAAGGCAACGTACAGACCAGGACCCATACCGACTGGTATCACACACATGGACATGTGCAGGAACATTTTGATGATATTCTGGAAAAAGCAGTAAACACTGAAAATGCCGCTTTCCTGAGTCAGATTGAACCATATGATATGGGCAGGCTGGTCTCCTATGCTCCTGAATATTTATCAGGCTGCATGTCACAATGTTATAATGTAGACCTTGAAAAAGCCAGCAATTCAGCCAGAGACGATATGGAACAGCGTCTTCGCAGCCTGGCAAGTGATGATGTCCTTTCCCGATACGACAGTGTTAAGGATGTCCGGCTTCATTCACGTTATCGTAATGAATCTTATAAGCATATACTGGTTCCTGTATACTCAACCTCCTATTATTATGAAGGAAAGCTGTATCAGGTCGCTATCAATGGACAGACCGGTAATATCCACGGCGCATATCCTAAGAGTCCTGTTAAGATCGCAGCTATCATAATAGCCATACTTCTTGTACTTGCTGCCATATTCCTTGGAGGCGGCAGTGATGACAGCAGCTATGGACGTACTACAGAATATGAACAGACTACACCGGAATTCGAATCTACATATTATTTATCAGAAAGGAATGTTAATTTATGGGATTATTTGGAAACCAATTTGCAAATGTAATTGAATGGACAGAATATCGCGATGATGTGATCTTCTGGAAATGGGCAAACAGAGAAATCAAGAAAGACAGCCGTCTTATTGTCCATCAGGGACAAGATGCTATCTTCTTATATAATGGCAGACTGGAGGGTATCTTCAAAGATGAAGGAAGTTATGAGATCGAGTCTCAGATCATTCCTTTCCTGTCTACTTTAAAAGGCTTCAAATTTGGCTTCAACAGTGGACTTCGTGCAGAAGTACTCTTCGTAAATACCAAAATCTTTAATATCAAATGGGGCACAAAAAATGCAATCAGCCTTCCTGCACCGGGACTTCCCGGTGGAATGCCAATCAGGGCTTTTGGTACCTTTGATGTAAAGGTAGATGATTATCTGCACTTAATTGACTCTCTTGCGGGTATTAAGCAGATTTATACCATTAATGATATCCGTGATTATGTTATTTCCATCCTGGATCCTCTTCTGATGAAATGGATCAGCCGTGAAGGCAAGGATATGTTCAATCTGCAAGTAAACTCACAGGAGATCAGCAAGGGTATCCAGACAGATCTGGATGCAGAATTATCCAAGATTGGTCTGAAGGTAACTGCTTTCAACTGCTCTAATTTCTCTTATCCACAGGAAGTTCAGGCTATGCAGGCAAAGGCAGCCTCCCAGGCTATGGTAGGTGATATGAACCGTTACCAGCAGTTCGCCATGACAGATGCCCTTTCCAAGGGTAACAGCGGCGGTAATGCAGCCATGAATATGGCAAGCATGCAGATGGGCATGATGATGGGACAGCAGATGATCAATAATATGGCTGCACAGCAGAATCAGACAGCCAATGCCAATACAGCTGCTCCTGCAGGTGGTCAGCCTCAGGCAGGTACCGTTCCCAAGTTCTGCCCTAACTGTGGCACTCCTACAAATGGCGGCAAGTTCTGTATTGAATGTGGTCAGAAATTAGTATAATTTAAACCTAAAAAAATGTGCACCTGATTTAATTACCAGGTGCACATTTTTTATATAATCGCTTTATTTCTCCATTTGCCGCTCGCATACCGATGCATACTTACAAGGCTGACCAGTGTCCATGTCAATCCTGTCGTAAGGAACACGCCCCACATACCAATTGCCGGTATCATCGTAAGCGGCTTGGCAAAGCCTACCCGGCCGGTTATCTCCATAAATCCATTAATCATGGAATACGCAGCATCACCCGCACCATTTAAGATTCCCCTCGATACATAAATCATTCCCAGAAATGCGTAGAATGGGCTTGTAATTGCAAATCCTTTTGCCCCTATCGCTATAACATCTGCATCCTGTACGAAGATTCCCATAATCTGTTTGCCAAAGAACTGTCCGGGAATCAGCATAAGTATACTGAACGCAATGACGCATATGACACCTACACGGTGTCCCTGCTTTACTCTGTCTACTTTACCGGCACCGATATTCTGTCCTGTAAAAGTCGTAAGTGCTGCTCCAAGAGAGTTATATGGCTGCTGGACCAGCTGTTCGATTCGGCTAAGTGCCGTATTGGCAGCAACAACATCTTCTCCAAATCCATTGACTACTCTTTGCAGGAAGATACAGGAAAAGGCAATCAGGGAATTCTGCAGGGCAATAGGAAATCCCAACCGGAAACACTTCTCCATAATATCCGGCTTCACTCTTCTGCATTCCTTGTTTACCCTCAGAATAGGGATCTTACAAAACGCATAGATAAAAGCACCAATCGCCGCTACCAGCTGGGCAATGACTGTAGCCAGTGCCACGCCAAATACAGACCATTGGCAGACAATTACAAATACCAGATCCAGTGCAATATTAATGATACAGGACACCACCATGAAATACAGCGGTGTTCTTGAATCACCCAAGGCTCTCAATACCGCAGCCACTCCATTGTAGGCCGCTATGGCAAGAATGCCTGCACAGGAGACTCTCATATACAGCACCGCATCATCCAGAATGGATTCCGGTGTATTAAGCAGCATAAGAACAGCTCTTGCAGACACAATTCCCACGATACTCATAATGGCAGATACCAGCGTCAGAAGATACATACCATTGGCAAAGCTTCTTCCTACCATATCTGATTTATCTGCTCCGAAATATTGTGACAGTACCACACCAACGCCCGCAGATACACCAAAGCTCATGGAGAAAAACAGGAAATTCAGGGAACCTGTCGCACCTACCGCTGCCAGTGCATTTGCGCCTACAAAACGGCCTACCACAATAGAATCGACCATATTATAAAACTGTTGGAACAGATTGCCGATCAGCATCGGGATTGTAAAAGATAAAAGAAGTTTTGCCGGACTTCCTTCTGTCATTCCATATACATATTTCTTCTCCATAGAACCTCATCCTCCTGTACACATTTTGAGTATTTACATGATAGCAACAACATTTTATGAATGCAATATATCCTGTCCAGATAGAGCGAAAGCAGCCATATTTATGTTGAAATATACAATTTTATGCACACCTGACTCTATACATAAACATCCACGTCAACACAGTATCTTCCCTTTTTGGTCTCATAAGCAATCCCCTGAAAAATAAATTTGCCATATCCACGCACGGATATTTTATCTCCTGCTTTCAATGTACCACTGTTGTTCTCATTGAGTCTGCCGTTTACAAATATCTTCTTGCCCCGGAACAGCTCTACACTCTGGCTTCTCGACATATTATAGAGCTTGGCTATGATTCCGTCTGCTCTCTCTGAACTGACTACAAGGCTTCGTCTCTCCAGCTTGGTAATGACACTCTCCGGTATCTGGGCAGCATACTGGCATTTGACATGTGTATGCCTGATCTGGCTCAGATTCTCGATTATGTACGGTGCCATCTTATCTGTGCAGAACAGATAGGCATGCTTGCCGATCATAACGATATCTCCCAGTGTACTTCTCTCAATACCCAGATTCATCAACGCGCCCAGGTAATCCCTATGTGAAAGCTCTTCACCGAACTTCTCAAGCAAAGGAGCTATCTCTACGCAGGCAATGGGAAAAGGCTCATCCCATCCACACAGCTCTTCACTTCCGAAACGGAGCATGATGCGCTCGCAGTCTGCCGTACCTCCATACATGGTAACAGGAACGTAGGACAATTCCCGCTCTATTCTATGGTAAACATCCTGCTCTGCCAAAGACAAAAATCCTGTAAACAGATACTGGCTGTTGGTATAGGATTTGTGGGCAAGCTCTTCCAGTCTCTTTTGAAATAATACGCTTTCTTCATCCATAGCTTAACATCCTTCCTCTATCATTTCTTCCAGATAATCTCTGTCCCACAGCAATATCTTGAGCTTCTGTGCTGCATCTACTGCGGGCTGGGTAAAATACTGATTCGTCAGGACACAGCCCACCATGCGGTCATAGAAATCCCTGCCGGCATACGCTTCCTGAACAGCCTTTACTCCTACAGGTCCATTATACCGCTTACATTGAATGGCATAGGTCACGCCCTCTTTCTCCGCAAGAATATCAATTCCATAATCTCCACTGCTCTTTGTGACCTCAACCTCTATAAATCCTCTGTTGCGCAAAAGTTCTGCGCAGTAATATTCAAAGTCAAGTCCTTCCATCTCATCCAGTTCATCATCTGCGTAGCGTTTTCTGAAACGCTTACACAATACCACCCCTGCGGCAGCTGCCAGCACCAGCACAGCCAATATACCAATGATCCAGACCCATTTATCCTGTTCCATATCTGCAAGAATTACAGACATCATATTCCATTCATTATTTTCAAACATAATTTCTCTCCATTATCGAACATACTTTCTATATGCTACCACATTTATTTCCTGTATGCAAGATACACTTTGCTGATTTTGCCATATTTTCAAATGTGTCTGTATATTTTTTGCATGTTATTATACAAATATTAATATTTATTATATTTTGTCTTTACAAAGAAAGATACAGATAGTATACTGTGCAACTATAAGGGAATACCTTATTGGTAACTATAGGCGCCACATATGTGGCTTACAATTTTGCAGAGTAGAACATTATGCGTTAAGTGCCGTATGAACAGGGAGTTGTCATATGGACGAAAAGCATCCGAAAGGTTTCGCTTGCGGTATAAGGTTCGCATCCCGCTGCTACATACTGGATTGACGAACGTTTATCTTCCTTATGTAGTTTACAGGACAACTGCATACAGGAGGTTTTTTTATGCAAAAAATCAGAAAACTCTATGCAGATTCCATTATGGAACTGAAAGTAACCAAAAACATGGTTATCTGTGCTTTTATGGCTGCACTGGCAGTCGTACTCAGCTATACCACATCTATTGAAGTCGGTCCCTATATCCGGATCGGTTTCTCCGGTCTGCCAAACCGTATCGTAGAATTCCTATTTGGACCTATTACCGGCTGTATCTTCGGTGGAGCGCTGGACGTATTAAAATACATCATCAAGCCTACCGGTCCATTCTTCTTTGGCTTTACCTTTGATGCCATGCTCTCCGGCATTATATATGGTTCCATTCTTTATAAGAAACCCATCAGCATCTGGCGGGTTCTTGTCGCAGAATTCATTGTAAAGCTCGTAATCAACTGCGGTCTGAATACTCTGTGGATCTCTATGCTTTATGGAAAGGGCTTTATGGTTCTTCTGCCTGCCAGAATTATCAAGAATGCAATTATGCTGCCAATTGACACTGCCATTGTCTATTTCTCATTCCGTTTTGTATCCAGATTCAAAGCCCATTTACATATCTAAATGGTTATGGTAAAGTGCGAAAAAAAGTCAAAAGAAGAACACACCTTTTGACTTTTCCGCACTTTTTTTCTATGTTATACTATAAATGCATAAGCGGATTTTCGCTTATTTCAGGGGGAGTATCACGAAGGAGAAACTTTTGTTTATTTTCTACCGGAGGGATACGTAATTATGCAATACAATTACAATCATATTTTTCTTGAGAACAGACAGATATCCAATACTTCCGCAATCCGTTGGTCCTGTTTTACCGCAATGGTCATCGGCATCGCCTGGATATTTACTCTGTTTCACATCATATCTGTCCCGGCGCTGGCTTTTCAGATCATAGCGCCTGTCAGTATTTTTATCTTACTTCTGCCTGCCGTTGTTAATCATCTGATGCATCTGTCAGATATTCTTCTTGTGGGCTCAAAAGGCATTAATCTGCTGACCGGACTGATACTTGGATGTAACCTGACAGCTGTTTTTTTGTTGTCTTCCACACTGTCACACTATGCATCTATTATCTGGCTGCTTCCGACACTGATCGCCTGCCAGTATTATTCCAAACGCATTACCTCCCATATTTTCTGGGGTGGATTGGCAGGAATGATTCTGTCCTTCTATGCCTCGATATATCTTGGCTCCAAAGACATGAATCTCTCTGCCCTGTCTATTGTGTCAGGAGATTTTACTGCTGCTTCCATCGGCAAGGCTCTAGTGTATCTGATATCTGAGCTTCTGATCTACTGTGCCGCCTATCCTCTGTTCATGAATATCACCAAGCGAACAGAATTATTAATGAAGAAACAGAAATTATCCATGTTGGCTTATCAGGCAAAACAGACACTTGACCATCTGGAAGAGCTTCCTGATACATATATTACAGACTGTCGCATTAAAATGCGCTATCTTGCCAAAAATGGCGTTGATGTAGACACGGCATTACAGAATATGGATGGCAATGTAGATAAATACAATGATTTCCTTTTGACCTTTGTCGGGGAAAGCCACCGCAAGGAAGACGAATTATTCACTCTAATGGATTCTGATACCCTGCTGCAATACGGTGCCAAAGTTCATGCGCTGCGTGTTAAATCCAATGCACTGGGACTTCGTAATCTCACAGACACTGCCTTTTTCCATGAGATAGAAGCCTATGCGGGCAATCTTGAAGTCATACAGAACAACTGGGAGAAGCTATCCTTTGAATGGGATGAAGCCTGTGATGTGTTTACAGATTATATCCAGTCTCTTGGTCTAAAAGACCATGCTACAGATGGACAGGGCAATCAGATCACCTTTAAAAAATGGGGAGAACAGCTCCACGAAGCATTCGATGCACTGGAGACCTATGATCCCGATAAGGCAAGATCCATCTTAAATGAACTGCTGCAATATCAGATAGATGCTGATATTACACAGAATCTGCAAAATATCGTTGCCAATATTGATGAAGTACTGAAAGCATAGAATGCTATCATATAACAAACGCCGGGTTCACATATGATATGGAATCCGGCGTTTTGTATGTTAAATCAGATTAAAATTCTTTAAAATAAACAGCCATAATGTAATAAAAATTGAACTCAAAAAGGTAGTAGAAACGACACAGCTGGACGACAATACGCCCTCATGCCCCATATTCTTGGACATGATATAGCAGCTTACTGTAGTCGGCGCTCCCAGCATAATCAGAATTGCTACCATTTTCTCATTTCGAAACCCCAACGCCGCTGCCGCAGGCAGGAAAATTGCCGGCATCACAAACAGTTTAATCAAAGAACTGATAATAGTCGGCTTGATCTCTGCAAGTGCCTTACGTCCTTCAAAACCTGCTCCCAGACCAATCAGTGCCAGAGGTGTTGCCAGAACTGAGAAATTATGTAATGTCTTATCAATGATAAAAGGAATCGGTATCCTTGCCACAGATATGATCATACCAATTAAAATTCCCAGAATAATCGGATTGGTCGCAATTCCTTTTAAGGATTTCTTTAACCCTGCTTTGTCCAGCCCTGTACTTCCCGGCGCAGTAAACGACAGTATCATGACTGCAGCAACATTATACAAAGGTACAGTCGCCAGAATCATCAGCGGTGCAATTGCACTTGAACCGTAAATATTCACCATAAAGGCTACTCCAAGAACTGCTGCGCTGCCTCTGTAGGATGCCTGAATAAATTCACCCAGAATAGATTTCTTCTTAATAAAGAGCACTGCAAACACAGTAATCAACAATATGCAGACCAGTGTCACTCCAAAACAGAAAACCACAAATGTCGTATCCCATACTGCATAGAAATCCGCCTCTGCAATATCTGTAATCAATAGGATCGGCAATGTAATTTTATAGTTAAATGAGTTAAGTGTTTTCACAAAACCATCATCTACAATTTTCATCTGCCTGAATACATATCCTGCTACCATTACCAGGAAGATAGGTATTGTAGCATTCAAACTGAATATTAAATTCTCCATAACATTCCTCCCATCGCATTCTTTATTAGCATACTCCTTTTTATCATCCTCCGCAATCCTAGCAGTCACAAAAAAAGAGTCTCCTCAAAGAAGACCCTTTCTGTACTGCATTCACATTCATACTACACTTCATCAGCTGCCGCCGGTGCTGCTACTACAACAGTTGCTGCAACAGTAATTACGACAGCCAGAATTATAATAAGCATACCGCCCAGCAGAAGCATTACACCGCTTCCATCATCCTGTGCAGTATCTTCCGTATCTGCTGCCTGTGCTTCTGTGACCTGACTGGTCTGTGCTGCCTTTACACTCATTGCCCCACCAGCACCTGCCATAATGCAGCACGCTGCTGCAAATACCATGAATAGCCGAACCATTCTACTTACTAATTTCTGCATTTTGTACCCTCCATTACACTAAAATAGCATCTACAACTGGACCTGTTGTCCACCCTTTACTTCTACGAACTTCTCATCATCCACACATAACCACAGGCTCTGTGCACATGGATTGTATACAAAAGAACCATCTGCCGCATACTGTGCTGCTTTTACCACATCCATATAATCTACAATCTGTATATTGGTAGCATACCATATATCATCCTTACCGCCAACCAGCTTACAGAAATCTTCCATAACTTCCCAGTTATTATTATTGGTGAACTCATAGCTGTGCCCCCAGACATACATCATATACAGATACTGTTTCTTATGCAGGTCTACGAATTGCTGACCAAGCTCCAACAGGTTATGATTATGATGACAGGTAGCTTTCCACTGCAGGAAATCCTCTGGCATGGCAAATCCATCCGTATTGCCTACCACTCTGCCATAGCGAATCCCTAATGCCGGTAGCATGGCGCGGATTTCAGGAGATTCTGAGCCATTAGGATATGCCAGTCCGCGAACCGGATAGTCCATAATAGATTCCAGTTTCTTCCTGTCTTCAATTACTTCCTGTGCAACAAGTTCCAATGGACATCTGCCAATTGTCGGATGTGATACTGTATGGCAGGCAACCTCATGTCCTTTATACAGTTCCCTGTACTCAGCCTGCGGGATTCTTACCGGATCCCCTTCCAGACCACTGTTTACATTAAAAGTTCCCTTAATCCCATATTGGTTAAAAAGTGCAACCAGTCTTCTGTCCTCATGTTTGCCATCATCATAGCTCATGGTAAGAACCTTGTGCTTGCCACCTGGGAAACAGGTATATATCTTCTTAATATTTGTCTTCATCTGTGCTTACCCTTTCCGCGCGTCCTTCTCAAAACGCGCCACCAGTTTACGTGCTATATCTTCATCTGACTTCTCCAAAGTCTCAATGAAATCTTTTAAAGGAGCCATTGTCTGTTCATCTGCCATAATCATGGAATGTTTCAGATTCTCAATATAATCAGGAATCTCCTCGCTGAATCCAAGTGACAGACTTCCGTGTGGAAGCATGGCAATCTGTAACGTGTACGCTATGTTCGTCCAGGTTACCTTCTGGGTCGTTCCACACAATTCCTTGACTTTCTTCAGGAAATGAAGTCCAGCCTCAGTTCTGTCCAGAATGTCATCCACTGTAATTCCAAAGAAATCCATATCATCCACAGTTGCAATACATGTAACTTTCAGATCACTCTGTCTGGTATATTCCATGCTTCCAGCCCCCTCTCCTGACATACATTGTAACTATTCAGACCAATACGCAAAATCGCTGTTTTCATTATACAACTTTCCGGATAAAAAAACATAAATTTGATAAAAAAAGAGACTGTAACCCGGAAATTTTCTCCTTCGTTACAGCCTCCATGCCTTTTCACTTTATAACGGTTCCTCGTCCTCCACCAAATCCGTGTGGAACATCAGCAGAAATTCTGCTCCGTTTTTTAAAGTTAATTTCATGACAACGCCTTTGCCGTCAACTGAAATCTTGGAATTCACAGTCTTCACTGTATCCAGATTCAATTGTACTGTAGTGAACATATCATCACTTACAAGGCACATGACTCTGCCAATGACTTTTACCTCTGAACATATTACGGATATTGACATATTCAGTCCTGTTCCGTCTGTTACGTCTTCTATGGTAGACAACGCGATTGGTATATTTTTTACATCAGCTAATATCGCAATCAGACTGTCGGCATCGTTCACGATTAACAGACGATTTCGCATAACTTCCAGATAATTTGTCCAGTTTTGCATACCATCCATACTCAATTTAATGGCCTCCTTTGAGTTACTCCCCCTTAAAATGAGTGTTTCCTGTTCTTACATTATATACCGCTCCAGAATATTGTGTCAACTCTATAAGTGTGTTCTTTATTTTCAGCAATGTTCAGTTTTTATGCGTATTTTTCATGCATTATATATTGTATCTCTAATTTTGTATCTGCCATTCATCGGGAAAAGGCAACGTATATTCCAGCTTCTTTCCTGATACCGGATGACTTAAACTTAACCGGCTGGCAAGCAGTGCTGTATGGCGTATTCCAAGTGCATGTGACAGCTTCTCAGATTCCTCATTCCCGTACTTATTATCTCCAAGCAGAGGCATTCCCGCATGAGACATCTGTACTCGGATCTGGTGATGTCTGCCTGTGAACAGTTCAATCTCTGCCAAAGCATAGTTATTCTCACCCTGACTGTATTGTCCACACAGCTTCCATTCCAGCTGCGCCTTCTTACCCTCTGCATTATCCCGGCTGACTACCCTCGATAAATTGGTTCTGCCATCTTTACACAGATAATCTGTCAAATGACCTTCCTTTCTATCCAGTGCAGGCTGCAAAGGCACTAATGCATGATAATATTTCTTCAATCTGCCATTTTGCAGATCCGCAGACAGCTTCTTAGCAGCATTTTGTGTTTTGGCAAATACCAGCAGTCCTTCCACAGGCTGATCCAGTCTGTGGACTACTGCTAAATAAGTATTCTCTCCCTTTTGTTTCAAATAATTCTTCAATTCACTTACAACATCTGCCTGTCCAAGCTTTGCTGTCTGTGTTGCGATTCCTGCAGGCTTATGGATAACTAGAATCTCTTTATCTTCATATATAATTATTGATTTCATCATTACAATTTGAACCTGTATCCTACGCCCCAGATTGTCTCGATATATTGTGGCTTAGAAGTATCTGTCTCGATTTTCTCCCTGATTTTCTTAATGTGTACAGTAACTGTCGCAATATCTCCAATAGAATCCATATCCCAGATTTCACGGAACAGCTCTTCCTTGGTAAATACATGGTTGGGATTCTCTGCCAGGAAAGTAAGAAGGTCAAATTCCTTGGTAGTGAATGTCTTCTCCACGCCATTTACGAATACTCTTCTGGCTGTTTTATCAATTCTGATACCTCTGATCTCTACAATGTCATTTTCCTTCGTATGTGTGCCTACCAGACGATTGTAACGTGCCATATGTGCTTTTACACGGGCTACCAGTTCACTTGGGCTGAAAGGCTTGGTCAGGTAATCATCTGCTCCCAGTCCAAGACCTCTAATCTTGTCAATATCATCCTTCTTGGCAGATACCATAAGAATAGGAACATCCTTCTCTTCACGGATTCTCTTGCAGATCTCAAATCCATCAATGCCAGGCAGCATCAGATCCAGGATAATCAGGTCAAAATCTTCTGCCAGTGCAGTTGCAAGACCTGTATCACCGCTGTTTTCAATCTTTACTTCAAAGTCATTTAATTCCAGATAATCTTTCTCAAGATCTGCAATTGCCTCTTCATCTTCTACGATCAATATCTTACTCATATTCTTTCATCCTTTCCAATCTATACGATCACTTCATCATTATTTTCTTTCTTATCTGTATATTTACGGATTACAAAATGCATACAGGTTCCTTCGCCTTCTTTGCTGGTAGCCCATACATAACCACCATGATCCTCTATGATCTTCTTTACAATGCTAAGACCGATACCACTGCCGCCCTGCAATGAATTTCTGGAAGAATCTGTTCTGTAGAAACGCTCAAAGATATTACCAATGTCTTTTGCCGCAATTCCTTTTCCATTATCCTCTATCTCTATCCGTACGGATTCACCTTCATCCAGAATTCTGATATCAATAATACCCTTATCATGTCCCATATACTTCACACTGTTGCTGATAATATTATTGATGACCTTCTTGAGCTGTTCAGGATCTGCCACAATGCAGGTATCTGCCGGTGCCAGGTTGGTATAATTCAGCTGGATATCCTTCTGTTCCAGATCAAGCCCGACTTCCTCCACGCAATCCTGGAAATAATCTGCTATGTTCAATACGTGGAAATGATATGGTATCTTATTGGAGTCGATACCTGAATAAGTAGTCAGCTCATTGATAAGCCTGTCCATATCATTTGCCTTGTTATATATGGTCTTGATATACTTATCCATTTTCTCCGGTGTATCTGCAACACCATCCATAATTCCTTCTACATAGCCTTTTATAGAAGTAATTGGCGTCTTCAGATCATGAGAAATGTTGCTTACAAGCTCCTTGCTCTTCTTCTCATTCTGCATCTTCTCTTCTGCATTTTCTTTAAGCTGCAGCCTCATCTGTTCATAATTGTCATGGAGGTGTCCTATTTCACCCTCCTGCTTGTCAGGAAGTCTGTAATCAAAATCCCCCTCTGCAATCTTACGCATGGCAATACTTAACTCTTTGATTGGCTTATAGATATCCTGATTTACCCAGGCTGTGATCAATGCACTGGTCAGAATCAGAATCACCGCCATGGCAAGTACCAGATAACCCATGAACCGCTTGCTGATCATGGCTCCAATCATTACGTCTTCCTTAGTCAGCTCATGAATAACATTCACATTTTCGTGATATCCTATTCCCAGAAATGCTGCGGCAAAGAACAGCAGGGGAACAAAAATGATAGTCAGAAAAAGCAACGTCATTTTCGTTTTTAATTTCATAAAAAATCATGCCTTTCTGTAATCTGTTGTTATATCTATCATACCACACTATTCCCTGTATAGTGAACGCAGATATTGCTTCTTAATTGTTTTTTTATAAAAAAGTCTTTTCTTTTTGATTATACCTGTTGACAAAACATAATTTACTGAATATAATAATGATAATCATTACTGTTAAAGTTGAAAGGAAGACACATATGATGATGAAATACAGCCGTCAGAGAGCGGCTATCCTGTCTTTTCTCCGCAGTAGGAAAGACCATCCAAGTGCAGAATTTGTCTACATGCATGTGAAAGAGGACTTTCCCAATATCAGCCTCGGTACCGTGTATCGTAATCTTACACAGCTTGCCGACGCCGGTGAGATTGCCAGATTACAGTTTGGCGAGTTGGGAATTGACCGGTTCGATGCAGATACCTCAAACCATGAGCATTTCGTATGCTCTTCCTGCAAGAGTGTCATAGACCTGGATATGGGAGACATCTCCTATATTGACCAGGAAGCCGCTAAGAACTTTGACGGAATGATTCAGGGACATAGTATTTACTTCTGCGGATTGTGCAAAAACTGTCTGCAGAATCAACAAAATCATTAATTTTATTTTTAAGGAGGAAACGAATATGAAATTTGTATGTACAGTATGTGGTTATGTTTATGAAGGTGATGCAGCTCCTGCAGAGTGTCCTGTCTGTCATGTAGGCGCTGATAAGTTCAAGAAAGTAGAAGGAGACCTTACTCTTGCTGCTGAACATGAATATGGTGTATATGCCAAAACTGTAAAGAACAACGCCGAGATCAGCGAAGAAGACAAGAAGTACATCTTCGATCAGTTAAAGGCTAACTTTGAAGGTGAGTGTTCAGAAGTTGGTATGTATCTGTGCATGGCTCGTATCGCCCATCGTGAAGGCTATCCTGAAATCGGTCTCTACTGGGAGAAGGCAGCTTATGAAGAAGCCGAGCATGCAGCTAAATTTGCTGAAATGTTAGGTGAGGATCTGGAGCCTAATATGAAGGCTACAACAAAGGATAACTTAAAGTGGAGAGTAGACTGCGAATTCGGCGCTACAGCAGGTAAAGTAGACCTTGCAAAATGTGCAAAGAAGAACAACCTGGATGCTATTCACGATACAGTACATGAAATGGCTCGTGACGAGGCTAGACATGGCAAGGCCCTCAAGGGACTCTTAGACAGATATTTTGGTTAATTCTTTCCCAATTAAATATATTTCCAAGCAAAAAACGCCATCACTGGCGTTTTTTGTTTTCTATTTACTTTCTTCAAAAGCAGTCGAGATATCGCTCATAAGCCTGGTAATCTCTCCCACTGATTTTTCAATATCATTATATATTGATGCTGATTGTCCGGATAACTCCTGCATACTCTTTGCAACAACCGCGAATCCTTTTCCTGCCTCTCCACTTCTGGCAGCTTCTATCGTTGCATTCAGGGAAAGTATTGTCTGTCTGTTTGCAATTCCTTTTAAATGACCTGTATTGTCATTAATTTCAGCAATCAATTCTCCTGATTTGGATATCTCATCCTTTACCTTATCCAGTCTGCCGGCATTTACATGCTTGAAATATTCCAGATTTACCAGCTGATTTACGATAATTCCCAACAAATTAGCAGATGATCGTATTCTCTTCTCAGTACTGACCGGTACTTTACGAAGTGCCTGTATGTATTTTTCAGGGTCAATTCCAAGTTCTTTGGCAGTATTACGGAATTCCTCTTCATCCGGCTGTTTGGGTAATACCTGCCCACCAATAATGGCTCCCATTTTCTCCCCATTGACTACAATATCTACAGAGAAATCCATAAGCCCGGCATGGCAGAAATATGTACCGCTACATTCATTATCACACTTTACGCAACGTCTGTTGCCTTCCTTTGACCCTCTAGTATATTTCATACAAAAGTCTGTAAAATTACTTCCTTCTGTAATATATTCTCCGTTTTTGCCTACAGCAATTGCCGCCAGGCCCGTTGCCTCAGAGAAATTATTTTGTATCTCCTGAAGCTTATTCATATTCATAAAATCTTTCAGCTCCATATTATCGCACTCCCTTTTACCATTATTACAGCGAGCGACCGTCATACCTATTTTATTTATGATATAACGGTCGCTCTAATGAAATTCGTTATCCAATTTTTACTCTTTTCTGTGACTCATCTATCACTTCAATTATTATGGTATTGTTCAATATGACTACTTGCTTCGTTACCTTAAATGTTAATCTCAACTCTTTTTGATTTCTGTTCCTATTCACATATTTATTTAAGGTCTTTCCCTCGAAGAGTTACTAAGTATTACCACTGTCATATTGATGGAAGCTCTCCGGCGTTCCCAATGGACTTACCTCCTGTTCCCAGACGTCGATGTCTGTTATTTTTTCTTTCTTTTTTCTTCTCTGTTTGTAATTGTAGTGTAACACTTTACTCTGAATTTTTCAAGATTTTCTGTATAATTTTCATACATTTTAGCATTACTTACAACTTGTTTCAGTGATATTGTATAGTATTGTCAGATTATTCTTACAATTACAAATTCCCACATATTATGATGCCATGGAACACATCACAATAAGTGGGAAAGTATACTAATTATTCAACTGAGCTGACACAATTATTCATCAGCATGGCAATTGTCATAGGACCTACGCCACCTGGAACCGGAGTAATTGCACTTGTATGTGGTGCAACTTTGTCAAAGTCAACATCACCACAAAGCTTATTCTCCGCATTTCTATGGATTCCTACATCAATGACTACTGCGCCTTCCTTCACATAGGTCTCATCCACGAACTTTGGTTTGCCAATTGCAACCACCAGAATATCTGCCTGTCTGGTAATTTCCTTCATATCCTGTGTTTTGGAGTGGCATATGGTTACTGTACCGTTTTCTCTAAGCAGAAGCATTGCCATAGGTTTACCTACAATATTGCTTCTTCCCATAACTACGCAGCGCTTACCGGCAATCTCAATTCCAGAGCGTTTTAATAAGGTAATAATTCCAAGCGGGGTACAGGATACATAACCTTTTCCTCCGGTACACAATGCACCTACATTCTGCATATGGAATCCATCTACATCCTTGTCTGGAGAGATTGTCTGGATAATCTTCTCTTCGTTGATCTGCTCAGGCAATGGCAGCTGTACCAGAATGCCATTTACTCCGGCATCGGCATTGAGCTTCTCGATCAGCGCCACCAGTTCTTCCTCAGTTGTCTCTTCCGGCAGTTCATAGGAAAGTGATTCGATGCCGATATATTCACATGCCTTTTTCTTATTTCTGACATAAACACTGGAAGCAGGGTCATTTCCTACCTGAATAACAGCCAGCGCTACCTTTTTGCCCTCTTTTGCCATGGCAGCTGCTTTTTCTTTTAATTCATCCTTGATTTCCTGGGAAATCTTCTTACCATCAATAACCTGATACATATCTATTCTCCTTTGCCATTTGTCCAATCATAATAATTACCATGCCTTTCCGTAACCTGCAAGCTTTGGGCCGCAGGCACAAATCTGCGTGTGAAAAATTCTTTTTTCACACTACTCTCATAGCAGTATCATAACTGACGGTATTCACTTTGGCAAGGTAAAAGGATGAAGTTATTTATTTCTTTCTACGAATGAGAACTACTGCAACAATTACTGCAATTACAAGAATTGCGGACAGAATAGCAACCGGTGTGGAGATACCGCCTTTTGTCTGCTGTGCATTCTCTACTGTTGTATCTGCCTGCTCATCCTTTGCGGAAGCCTTGCCAAGAGTATCATCACCCTGTACCAGGACCATGGCAGAGATACCTTCTACTGTAACAGAACCTTCGGCTGTTCCAAGAGATTCACAGCCTGCCTTCTCACCATTGACACAGATATCCCATGCGCCTGCTGGTAAGTTTACTGTGACCGCATCAGGATTGCCATTATAAATGACTGCAATATTCTGTGCTGTTTCGCCCTGTTCCTCACCCTTAATGGTATAAGCCACTACATTTGCATCCAGTCCACTCATAAAGGTAAGTGTATTCTGAATATCGGTTGCTGTTGTCATACGCAGCGCACTGTGTGCCTTACGGAACGCAATCAGACCTTTATAATATTCATAGGTATCAATCACATTGCCCTTATTATCCCATTTGATGCTGTTCGTTGCATCAGGAGAACAGTAGCTGTTCTCATCAAACCCGCTCTCTGACTTCTCATTTGGCTTGGAACGAAGCATTTCTTCACCAGCCTGCATGAAAGATACACCCTGTGAGGTAAGGATGATCGCACCTCCCAGCTTGTTCATCTTCACTCTGGCAGCTTCGCTGTCATCCGCATTGGAAATGGCAAGCTTATCCCAGAAGGTCAGATTATCATGGCAGGATATATAGTTAATGCTCTGTCCGGGCTGTCCTGACCAGTTCGTGCTCTTCTTATCATTCTTGGAGATCATGACCTGTGGATGGGGAGTGGCTGCTACAACACCGAACTTAATGCTCTCTTCCATGCCTTCTTTTCCACTTACAAAGCCTTTATCAAGGGAATCAAATACATTACCCTTGATTCCATCTCGGATATCATCACTGAAAGCACCTACCCGGTCTAACTGGTAAGTATGGTTCTTCGTTGCCTGCTGTGCTTCCGGTAATGCTGATTCTCCACCGGTCCAGCCCTCACCATATACCATAATAGAAGGATCTACCTGATCCAGTGCTTCTCTGACAGCTTTCATGGTATCCAGGTCATGTACGCCCATCAGGTCAAACCGGAAACCATCTACGTGATATTCTGTTGCCCAGTATACAACAGAATCTACAATATACTTACGCATCATGGCACGTTCTGAAGCTGTCTCATTACCACAGCCTGAACCATTTGAATAGTTATCGCCATTCTTTCTGTAGTAATAATCCGGCACTGTCTTCTGGAACCAGGAATCTGTCAGATTGTAAGTATGGTTGTATACAACGTCCATATTCACACGGATTCCATTCTCATGAAGTGTCTGGATCATCTGCTTCATTTCATTGACACGCACTTCTCCATGATAAGGATCTGTACTGTAAGAACCTTCAGGTACATTATAGTTCTTAGGATCGTAGCCCCAGTTGAACTGTGCTGTATCAAGTTTTGTCTCATCTACAGTAGCATAATCATAGCTTGGAAGAATCTGTACGTGAGTCACTCCCAGATCCAGAATATGATCAAGCCCTGTTGCCAGTCCTTCACTGTTTTTCGTTCCACGCTCTGTCAGTCCAAGGAACTTACCCGTATTCTGAATTCCTGAAGAAGCATCAGAAGATAAATCACGAATATGTAATTCATAGATCACTGCATCTGTTGCGTTGCTAAATGCAGGTCTGACATCTGCATCAAATCCATCAGGATTGGTAGCTTCCAGATCCAGGATCTCACCTCTGTTGCCGTTTACTCCTGCACTTCTTGCATATAAGTCAACGACTTCATTTACTTTATTCCCAATCTTTACTGAATAAGTATAATATACACCATTCAGATCCCCTGTCTTTTCACATACCCAGGTTCCCTTGACATCTGCTGTCATTGGAATCGTTTCCATTAAATTGTCACCATCACCCTGCTCATATAGGTTAAGTGATACTTCTACGGCAGTAGGTGCCCATATACGGAAGGTTGTCTTTTCCTTCGTATAGACAGCCCCCAGATCATCACCGTCATATGCCAATTCTTCATCAAAATATGTAGAACCAATAATTTTATCCATAGATACCGAACATCCTTCATATCCTTGTCTGTTCACAGAATAAGCCTTTGATAAAGCAAGCTCTTCTTCCATGATCAGTGTAATTTCTTTGTCATTTACAATCTCTACCTGTGCAACAGGATATGCATTTCCTTCATCATCTGTCACTTCAAATGCATCTGCTGCGTCAGATTGAAGAGGCTTTGACACAGTAAGCACAATCTCCTTACTTGTCGTATCCTTAAAAGCTGCTGTTGCGATCACCGGCTCAAATACCGCCTCACTCTTATCATACCAGAATGTAGGATTACCTTCCACAACATATACATCCAAAGTCTGATCTGTTGCCTTGGTCAGGTCTGCCTCATACTCTGCTGCAGCATCCGCATCACCATTTTCAATGATCTTAAAACCAGCTGTTGTAACACCATCCTCTGGTTTTAAGCCTACGTGGAATACCGCACCATAATCATCTGTCTCCACATAAGGATAGCTGCCGCCTACCTCTGTACCTGCCCATGCATAGGCTTCTATAGTATCTTTGCTGTAGCTCTGTGCAAAATTATAATAGTGGATATTAAGCTTAGCAGCATCTGCTTCTTCATATACGTGCAGTCTGGCTTCTTCCAATGCCTGCAGATCATAAGTGGCTGCACCATCAGGAGCCTGTGTGGCATATTCTGCTTCCCCGCTGGTAAGCCATATCTCTACGGTATCACCATCCATTGTCACGAAGCGGTCATCTGCTATGTCTTTATCCTCCCATTGGTTCAGACGTACAATGAAACCGATGCTTGCCGGTGTACGGTTGGTCTGATACACCGCTACCTGCCCATAATCATCTGTGTCAGTGAAGTCTACCTGCTGACCGTCTTTTCCTTCTTCCCAGAGCCACAGATTCCATCCTTCATAATTGTCATCTGCACGACCCCCATAATGTACGATCAATGTCTTACCTGCTGCCTGTACCTGCATCCCAGGAACAAAACAGGTAAATACTGTCATAAGTATCATAAGAATACCCATGAATCCTGCTGTCATTCTTTTTCTCACGTTGTAATACCTCCCTCTGAATTATCATCATGTTACCCGCCTAGTATACCCCTCCTTTTCCATTTCGTCCATATAAAAATTTCGCTTTTTTTCGTAAAGTGTGACAATTTGTTAAGTGTACACAAAAAAGGCATTCCCACTTTGTATAAAGTGTAGAATGCCTTTTATCAGCCTCTGCTATCTCATTGTAAAAGTATGTGTTACCTTGTAGGTTCCATCTGACTGCAAGGTTCCTGTCACATCCACTGTACAGCTTCCCATATGCTTTTCTACCAAAGCCCTAATCGCATAGCCTTCCTCGAAATCACCTTTTTCGTATGCTTTTACGATTTTCTTCCACAGTGTCTCATCTGATACTACATTAGTAAAAGTAACCGGATTGCTGTTACTGTCCAGAATGTGCGACAGGCAATCTACATAATAGTCATCCAGCGCAGAAATCGTATCCGTGCTGCCGGCTGCATTGCTTACTGCATGTGCCGTGATTCTGGTCTGTGTGGTCGTTCCACTGGTGGTTGTACTATCACTTGTTGTTGTCTGCCCTGTTGTAGTTGTATCCGGTGTGGTAGTCTGTGTCGTAGTAGTCGTTGTCGTGGTTGTTGACTGTGAAGGTGTGGTAGTCTGCGTTGGTGTAACATATCCTACATAGACAATATCCTGCGTATTATTATCCTGTTCTGGTTGTGTATTCTCTTCCAGATTACGGTATTTTGTTCCATTGCAGGGAGGAAGATACACAGAAAGCTCTCTCCTTACATGGTTTTTGGAATAATCTGCATCGGAACAGTTGAAATAATCATACGTGTTGGGATTGGTATCATCCCAGGTCGTATCCACATTATAATATCCGTCATCCAGCTTCACGATATTCCATGCATGATTCTCGCCGGCATGCCCTTCTACATAATAACAGGGAATCCCCAACTGCTGCATGATATACTGGAAAGCCCTCGCGTATCCTGCACATACCGTTCTTCCATTTACCAATGCACTGTATGCACTCTGGTTCACGGGTGCGTTCTTATCATATACAACAGAATCAAGAATCGCATCATGCACTGCTGCTTCCTTATCATAATCTGTATATTTTCCATAGGTCTGATCCAGAATCTCCTTAGCGCCTGCCTCAAAAGCCGCCTTTGCCGTATCCATCTGTGTTGCTGTAATATTAAAAGACAGGTCGATCTCAGCAATGCTTCCATCCGGTGCATATTGATACCCATATGCTGTATTCATCCAGAACAGTTCCGGGTGATCATTGCATACTGCCATAAAAGCATTGCGAAGCTGAGCTGGTGAAACAGCCTCTACCGGTGCAAAGTTCTTCCTGAGATCCTGTGCATTGGCATAGATCTGACGGTACAGCGCCTTACCGGTATCATTAAGCATTTGGTAATACGGATATATCACCTCATCAAAGGTGAGACCATCTCCCGTGTTCCCCTTACCTAATGTCTGCTTCAGCTCCTGTGCCTTATGATCTGTAATCTCAGTGCCTTTGCCCTCTACAACTTCCAGACCATTTAAGCCTGATACTTTGCCAGGTACATTTATAGAATTCTCATCCGGCGCCTGATAGCCGCCTTCTCCTGATAGCTGTGTACTGATTCCATCATCCTGTGGAATCTGGGCAGCTACATTGACTACATCCGGTGTATTCTGACTGGTGGATGTAGTTTGTGTTGGTAATGCTGATATATCTGCTGTTGCGGCTGCATCCGGCACTGCTGTTGTCTGCTCCTGCCCAGCCATGGAATTACCTAATTTTGCTGTTATATTCGGATTAAAATGGCATAGAAGAATAAAAAAAAGTATAAGCGCCAGCAAGCCACCAATCTCGTACAGCAGTTTCTCTACGATACGCATATTGGTTCCTCCTTGTGTTCTTATACCCCCCGGTATCTGAACAAGGCAACTGCGTCGCTCCTTCTCGGCAGTTACCTGTATATTTTCAGAATTATATATTTATTTAATACAATTATAGACTATTTTTCTTTTTTTGTCTATGCATTTATTCAAACTCGGCAAGATACACACGTATAGCGTCCTCCTTGAGCCCCTGTCCGATTACAATGACAACCTCCTGCGCCTGTTCTATCGTCTTCATGGAGAAGTTATCCCTTGTTGCATTGATTTCAAGCCAGGCTCCGTCCTCCTGATGGACGAAGCCTTTTATACGGAAGATATGACCGCATTTCTCATCTGCAAATAACTTCTCTACTGTTCCCTGAATCGCCTGTGCTGACAGCTGTACATCCATGAAGAAAAGTGAGGTGAACGCATCATTCTGGTCAAACCACAGCTTCTCATGGTCTGCACTGTGCCAGCCACAGCTCACAAGCTTCTCATAATCCTCCCCTGTCAGTTCATCCCACGGCTTCGCGAACACTTCCTCTGTGAGTTTACGGTTACAGTGAAATTCCTCCAGTAACTGATTCAATCCTTTGATTGTCTCCTGAATTTCCTGCGGCGTAGCATCCTGCGCCTTGCTGAGTACGATTGCTCCGGCATTGGCTATCTGCGAGGTCATCAGATACCTTGCCTGTCTGGATAGATTCTTCTCCATTCTGGCATCCGTAATGGTAAAGATATTACCCGGTTCGTACCAGTTACTGACAGGCTCTTCATATAATACATCAAAGAAAGCATCCACATCATAGATTCCCGATGGCTCTACTACGACTCTCTTCAATCCCTGCATTGCCATGGCAATAAGCTTTGCCTTGAATCGTCTCTTCCAGTCTGTCTCTACATTACCGCCTACAATCTGCTCTACATCACACATTTCAGAATCCAGATCTGAGAGCATGACCATATCTATATTGATTGCACCGAAATCATTTTCTATGATACCGACCTTCATACCCTGCTCTACCAGATAAGATGCATACTTTCTTATAAAAGTAGTCTTCCCCGAGCCCAAAAATCCTGTTATCAAATCTACCTTGATCATTGTCAGCACTTCCTTATTTCTTTTTGTCATTCGATCGTAAACGCATTGATCTCCGTTTTCAGACCGTTCATATTGTCATCCAGGACTTCTGCTGTCTGTGAAAGCTTCTCAACATTATTTAAAAGCTCTGATGCAAGATCACGAACCAGAGAAGAGCTGCTTGCTGTCTGCTGAATGATTGCAGAGATATTTTCTACGGCATCCAGCGTTTCATTTCTTTCAACATCAGCAGATGCGGTACAATCACCGATTTCCTTTAAGTTCTCAAACAGCTCCTGCATCTGGTTGTTCATTTCCTGGAAAACAGTAGTTACCTGAGCAACTGCCTCCTGCTGGTGAGCAACCATTCCTTCTGCTTTGTTTGCATTTTCTACAGTAGCCATAGTCTGTGAAGCGATATTCTCCACCTTATTTTTGATCTCTCCTGCTGCCACACCGGAATCATCTGCCAGCTTACGGATTTCCTCTGCCACGACAGAGAATCCGCGTCCGGCTTCTCCGGCTCTGGCTGCTTCAATCGATGCATTTAAGGAAAGCAGGTTCGTCTGGGCTGAAATCTCGTTGATCGTCTGGGCAAAGCCATTGATTGTTTCGGATTCCTTCTTTAACAGCTCGATGCTCTCTCCGACCTTACTTGTGATTTCAGAGGTTTCCCGTGCTCTTGCAGAAAGAGTTTCCACAATCTCCGTACCCTGTCTGATCATCTTTTCTGTCTTATCACTGAGCTGCTCTGCCTTTTCTACCATGTCGCTGATTGCTTTCATCTTCTCGGACAGCTCGTTGGTCTTAACTACACACTCCCCGGCATGCTCTGACTGCTTGGTCATGCCGATACTGATCTCATCTATCGCCTTCGTGATATCTGAAGAATACTCGTTAATGCTGTTTGACACATTATGAACATCATCAGAAGAAGCCTCCAGCTGCACTGTCGTTCCTGCCAGCTTCTGAACAAGCTTCTTATTATTCAGAACCATGTTCGTAGCTGTTCTTGCAAGTGACTGGAATTCATCATGTCCACCGGCACTTACCTGAACAGTCAGATCTCCTTGTGTTACCTTATTGAGGCTCTTTGAGATTCGTTTCATGTTTTTCAGAATTCCATGTGCAATCACGGAACCTATCAGCAGGGAAATGATACATGCAATAATAACAAAGGCAATCGTAATATTCTTGATCTTCTCTGCCTGTCCGGTTACTACACTGGAAGGTATCAGGGAACAGAACATAACGCCTGTCTCTTCACTCCGGCTGTAGATATACAGATACTGCTTATCATTATATTTTATTTCCAGATTACCGGATAATTCTTCACTGCCTGCACTCTGTGCATAGAAATCCTGTCCGGTAAAGACTTCTTCATCGAAGAATACTGCCTTATCCTCTTCATCTCTGGTGCATGCGATTTCTTTTCCATCATCTGTCACAAACCCGATAATGCTGCCATCTCCCAGATCCATGCCGCTTAACAGATCACGTACAGCACTGCTGCTGACGTCAACGACAACATAACCCATCTTCTGACTTGACTGCGCAGCAAATGACAGAAAATAACTGCTACTGTTCACACCATAGGTTTCATCTATTGTGTCATGATGACTGATCCATTTTTTTATCGTATTGGAATCTGATGACATTTCCTGAATCTCTGCAAGAAGATCTTTGTAAAAGCCATCTTTTTTATCCAGTGTTCTCGTTGTCAGGCAGTTGTTACCCGGCATCGTGATAACATATATATCATTAATAAAAGAATCCGCTGTCTGGGAAGCCATCAGCTTCACTCTCGTATCTGTGTAGAAGTTAGTCTTATCCATTGCAGATTGACCGGGCAGCCCCAGAAAATACTTCTCCAGATCTGCATCATAAGCATACTGCAGCGCAGCGGATTTGACTCCGGAACAGCTGACATCCATATAATCTGTTGCCATATTGGCCGTCTGCTGGGTGGATTCCATATATTTCTGGCTTAATCCATCCTCCGCATAACGATAGGATACCATTCCTACTACAATCATAAATACAATTGGCACAAGAAAGCACAGATAGATCTTATTTCTCAGACCAAAGATTCCGGTTTTCTTACTTTTCCCATTTTTCCTCATCATGCAATGTAACCTCCTTTTACAGTTTCCCCTTATGCAATATTATAGTTGTTTTTGCACGTTATTACAACTCAAAAAAGGAGAGGAAAACTTGGCATCCTCTCCTTTTTGCTGCCACATAATGACTGCCTTTTTCTGCTGTATGATTATTTGGTTCTCTGATAAATTTCGTTGATGTAATCTGCCATTGTGATGCTGTTAAGTCCTTCACAGGAAGCAACATATGCATCCCAGTCAGCGTCTACATTCTTAACACCTGTTGCGAACTGTAATGTCCATGTATTAACATTATCGATCAAAGGTGTCTTCCAAAGGTTCAACTGCTCGTTCTCTTCTTCGTCTGCTACATAAGAAGGATCAAGAGGCTTGACGTCTCTGGCTTCTGTAATACGGTTTACGAAGTCCATAATATCAGGATTGAAGTTATCTGTCATCTCTGCGATTGTACCGCCGTAGTAGAAGTTACCACCTGCATAGCCCCACTGTAAACGGATATCAATATCACTCTCATCACCGGCAATACCAAGACCACCACACTGATAGCCATCCAGTAAGGACTTGGTTCCATCAGCATTTACCTGATATGTCTCACCTTCAACGCCCCACTTGGTCAGGTTATATGCTTCATGTGAGTAGAATAACCAGTCTACGAAACGGATCATCTTAATGAAGCCTTCCTCTCCTAATTCATCCAGTGCTCTCTTAGAGATCATAACACCATTCTCAAGTCTGGAGTTCTCAGGAAGGTAATTTGTCTTTTCTCCTCTTGGAAGCAGACACAGATATGTCTCATAGTTGCCGGCACCAAGGTTCTCATCCAGGTTAGCCAGCCAGCTTGTGTACTGGGAACGGTTTACACTAAGGATTGCTGTCTCACCACGATAGAACTTGTTACATGCTGTCTGATTATCCTGTGTAAATGTTTCAGGATCAAGGATTCCACCCTGTACATATTTGGTTACTTCGCTTAAATATGCCTTGAAGTTATCGCTTGTAGGTCCAAAATACCATTCATCCTTGGTTGAATCATATAACATACCGTTTCCGATAGCCCAGCCTGCCTGTACATCATAGGCACTTGCCATAAGCTTTAACAGGTTACCGCCGGAACCGTCTGTAACTTCACTTCCACACCATAAATCACTCCATACATAATCAGATTCTTTAATCATACCCTCTGATACCATGTATGCTTTTACTTTAACAAGTGCATCATACAGATCATCCCATGTCCAGTCCTTCTCAATTGCAGGTACATCTACACCTGCTGCATCGAAGAGATCTTTACGGATCATGAATGTATAGTCCTGAACAGGAGCTTCCAGCATACCAGGTAATCTGTAGAACTTACCATCTGATTTGGTAATGGTCTTTAAATCATCCTGCATATTGTACTTCTCTACGAAATCCGTAAAGTAAGGCATATACTGTGTATAATCGGAAATAGGTACGATTGCACCGCCATCTACATATGGAGATTCATCATAAGTCTTTGGAATGATATAGGCAGCTTCACCTGCATTGATCATCAGAGCTACTTTCTGATTGTAATCACCACTGTCAATACTTGTGATATCCAGTGTTACATTGGTAACTTCTTCAATTTTCTTGAATACACCTTCTGTTTTCCAGGTATCTACCATAGGATACCAGCTTGCATCTGAGAAGAAGAAGGAATAAGTTACAGGATCATCAGAATGGAATGTTGTATCCAGTCCATACTGGTAGTCAAGATTCTCTTCGACTGCCGCCTCCGTGGATGCAGCTTCTGTACCTGTTGTATTTTCTGTCTTAGAGCCTGTGCTTGTATCTGTAGAAGTACTCTGCGTATCCCCCGAACTTCCACATCCTGCAAGGCTTCCTGCCACCATTACTGTTGCCAGTAACATACTGAGAATTTTCTTTTTCTTCATTCAATTAACCTCCCTAATAACATCTTGTTTATATAGTTTCATGCCTTACGGCTTGCTACCCCTGATAGTTTTATTCTTTTACGCCACCTAACATCATACCCTGTACGAAATACTTCTGAATGAAAGGATAAATGCAGATAAGCGGTGCTGCTGTCAATACCATACAGCAGGACTTGATGTTGGATGCTATCTGTGCTGCATCAGCAGTAGCACCCGGGTCATTACTCGTTGCAGAACCATTGATGATCTGTCTTAAGTAATATGCCACAGGCCACTTCTTCTTATCATCCAGATACAGGAATGCATTGAACCAGTTGCTCCAGTATCCTGTCATATAAAACAGTGCCATAGTTGCCATGATTGGCTTGGATAATGGAAGCACGATTTTGAAGAAGATACCTATATGAGTGAGTCCGTCAATAGATCCTGCCTCTTCCAGTTCTCTTGGGATTCCTGCAAAGAAGGACTTCATTAACAATACATAATATGTACCGATCAGACCTGGCAGGATGAATGCTGCTACAGTATCACGCAGTCCCAAATAAGTCATTAATACGTAATTAGGAATCATGCCGCCGCCAAAATACATGGTGAAAATGATAAGTGGTGCTGCTATCTTATTGAGTCTTAACTCCGGCTTGGATAATGGATAAGCAAGCATTGCGGAGAATAACAGAGAACCAACTGTACCAATCACAGCATAGAAAATTGTATTTCCATAATATCTGATGAAATCACCTTTTGAAATTACACTCTTATATGTAGTCAGGTTAAACTCTACCGGCCATACCTTTACCAGACCCTGTACAATTGCAGACTCAGATGAGAAAGACTGCGCAACCAGATACAGGAAAGGATACAGGGTAATGACACATACCAGAATCATAAGTATTGTGTTGCATACCTGAAATACACGATATCCTGTCGATACTTTAATTTTGGTCCTTGATGAGACCATATCCATATTTTTTGCCATATTCTTTCCACCTCCTTAGAACAATCCGCTTTCTGTCGTTTTCTTGGATACAATATTGGCAAGTGTCAGTAATACCAGATTGATCAGGCCTTCAAACAATCCAACTGCGGTAGCATAACTGTAGTTACCTGAACCGATACCCATTCGATATACATAGGTTGAAATGATATCTGCCTTCTCATAAGTCATTGGGTTATACAACAGGAATACCTTCTCAAATGCCCCACCGGAGCCTACCAGACCACCGATATCCAGAATCAGTAAAGTTGTAATCGTAGGCAGGATACAGGGAATCGTGATATTCCATACTCTCTGGAAATGGTTTGCACCATCAATTTCTGCTGCCTCATACAGATCTGGGCTGATACCTGCAATTGCTGCCAGATAGAGGATAGTTCCCCAGCCAAGTCCCTGCCACAGACCGGAACCTACGAATATGGTTGTGAACCACTCAGGTAATGCCATAAAGGAAATTACCTCATGTCCATGTGCGGTCAGGAAACCATTGATAGGTCCATTGGTAGATAACATCTCACGGATCATACCTGCGATAATTACCATGGAAATGAAATGTGGCAGATAAGATACTGTCTGTACGAATTTCTTCCAGTGAATGTTCTTGATTTCATTCAGTAATAACGCAAAAATCAATGTCAGTGGGAAACGGAATAACAGGTAAATGATATTCAGTCTCAGAGTATTGGCAAATGCTCTCCAGAACATCTGATCCCTGATGAACTGCCTGAAGTATTTGAATCCACTCCACTCTACACCAAAGATTCCACCACCTGCGCGGTATTTACGGAATGCGATGACATTACCAAACATTGGTATATATCTGAATACCAGATAATATATAATGGGAATTACCAGAAACATATACAGACGCCAGTTCTTTGCGATATGTTTTCCAAGAGGCATTTGCCCGTTTTTACTTGCTTTTACCTTTGCTTTTGCCAAGTAAATCTCCTCCTTTTTACGTCCAAATGATGTCTTTTATATTACTCTGTAATGATACGATTCTCAGGAATCTTTACTTCAAACTCTACAGGGCTGTTTCCTGTAAGCTTCCGGCTTCTTGCATCCGGCTGACTGCTTCCTACATATATTTTACAGCTGCCTTTGGTCAGTACCATCTCACCATCTTCATTGTATAATGCAAAAGCCTTGTCGGTTAATGTTATTTCCACATGCTTCGTTTCATTTTTCTTTACAGCAGCCTTCTTTAATCCCTTCAGCTGTGCTTTAGGTGCATCCTTTAATCCTGTAGACACATAAATCTGTAAGGTCTGTGCGCTGTCATACTCGCCTACATTACTGATATCTGCTTCTACCCTGATACCCTCTTTTGTAACTACATCTGTGGAAAGCTTCACATTGCTGATTTCAAAATCCGTATAGGATAATCCATATCCAAATGGGAACAATGCTTCCTGCTCCATATATCTGTAGGTTCTGCCCTTCATTGCATAATCTGTAAATTCAGGAAGTTCTTCAGAAGATTTATAGAAAGTAATCGGTAACTTGCCTTCCGGACTTGCTTCACCAAACAGCAGCTTTGCAATTGCCCTGCCGCCCTGTGCTCCGGGATATCCACCATAGAGGATTGCCGGAATATGTTCTGCCGGCCAGTTGATCGCAAGTGCACTTCCTGATAACAGTACCAGTACAACAGGCTTACCACATGCAGCCACCGTTTCCAGTACTTCTTCCTGGATTCCCGGAAGATTTAAGTTTGGTTTATCACCACTTGCGTACTGATTACCCTGATCTCCCTCTTCTCCTTCCAGTCCTGCATCCAGTCCCATACAGCAGATAACGATATCACTGTACTCACAGATGCCTTTTACTTCTGCAATTCTATCATTTGCAACTGCAAGATTCTCTATTTTATCTTTGTAGAGATGACATCCATCTGAGTATAATACTCTTGCCTCATCCCCTGCATATTCCTGAATGCCTTCTACTACGGTAATATACTGAGATGCTGTTCCCTCATAATTACCAACCAGTGCTTTACGGTTGTTGGCATTTGGTCCGATCACACCGATTGTCTTGTATTTCTTTATATCCAGTGGAAGAAGCTTATCTTCATTTTTCAGAAGCACAGCACTCTTCATTGCTGCTTTCAGATTAAGCTGCTTCATTTTATCAGAATCAGCTTCCAGGAAAGAGATCTTATCATAAGGATTATCCTTGACTTCTCCTAATGTACCAAGCTTCATTCTGGTTGTAAACAGGTTCTCTACTGCTTCATCTACTCTCTCTTCCGGTACCATACCTTCCTTTACAACATCTTCCAGACAGGAGAATAAGTTTCCACAGTTCAGATCACATCCATGATTCATAGCCATTGCCACAGCTTCCTGTGCGGTGTCTACTACCTTATGTCCCTGGAAGAAATCACGGATAGCCCAGCAGTCTGATACGACGTGACCCTGAAATCCCCATTTCTTTCTCAGGATGTTCTGCAAAAGTTCTTCACTTCCACAGCAAGGCTGTCCATTTGTCCTGTTGTAGGCTCCCATCACTGCCTCTACCTTGGCTTCCTGCACACATGCTTTGAATGCCGGCAGATAAGTTTCATATAAATCTTTCTTGGATACTTCTGCATTGAAATGATGTCTTAAGTCTTCCGGTCCGCTGTGCACTGCAAAATGCTTGGCACAGGCAGCTGCTTTCATATACTTCTCGTCATGTCCCTGGATTCCTTCAACAAATCTTACGCCCAGTCTGCTTGTAAGATAAGGATCTTCTCCAAAGGTTTCATGACCTCTGCCCCATCTGGGATCACGGAAAATATTGACATTAGGAGACCAGAAGGTCAGTCCCTTATAAATATCCGTATCATTATATTTCTGCTGGTTATTGTATTTTGCACGTCCCTCTGTGGATATGGCATCTGCTACTTCTTCTACCAGATCCTCATCAAAACTGCCTGCCAATGTGACAGCCTGTGGGAATACAGTTGCCACACCGGCTCTTGCCACCCCATGAAGTGCCTCGTTCCACCAGTTATAAGCCTTTATGTTCAATCTATCTACTGCGCAAGCCCAGTTCAGTGTCTGGCTGCATTTCTCACGTAAATCCATCTGCGCAACAAGTTTTCTGGCTGCTTTACGATACTCCTGATTCTTATCCTGATCATGTACTAATTCCAATTCTTCCATCTCCTCTTTCGACGACTTAATATATAGTTAGCATTTTCACTAATTTATTTTCGTTTATAAGCAAATTATATACAACTTGCCTATTGCTTTCCTCTTAAATATTTCCACACAATTCTCAAATATTATCATTTTGTGAAATTTTGTACATACATATCTGCATAATTTTTATATATTTTCTTTAAAATATACGACAAAACGCTAGATTAATTGGCTGTCTTTTGTTATGATGAGTACAATCTAAACAATGATTCAAGTAAATTTTGCGGTTTGTACTGCAGCGTATTTTGATACTATTTGAGAAAATGAGTATTTTTGATCAGGAGGATTTGTTATGATTGAAGAGTTGCATGGAAGGCGCGAAACCGTCCTTCATCCGGCTACACAGGCGTTTCGTCTGTATATGAATATAGAAGCAGAGAACTATCCTGCTCACTGGCACACTGACTTGGAAATTATTATGCCAATTGAGAATATATACACTGCTGTAATAGAGAAGCAATCCTACTGTCTGGAGCCAAATGATATCTTTATCATCCCATCCGGACAGATACATGAACTGATAGCACCACCCAAGGGACGCAGGCTTATTTTTCAGGTAGATCATGCAATTTTAAGAGAAGTCAATGGCTTCGACTCCATTTATAACAAGTTCTTTCCTTATGCCCTGTTCCGGGAATCTGAATGCCCTGAGATACATTCCAGACTGGTTCAGTACCTCATGCAGATCTATCAGGAATATACTTCAGTAGAACCGCTTTTTGAAGCCAGTATTCACGGTCTGGCAATTGCCTTTTTTGTGCAGGCAGGCAGGCTTCGTCTGAAACAAACTGACAGCTTCAGCAGTCTCAAGAAACATAAGCAGCAATCTTATATTGATACTTTCTTTAATTTGTGTACTTATATGAATGAACATTGTACGGAAGATTTGTCCATGGACGAGCTTGCGGAAATGACCGGATTCAGTAAATCCCACTTTATCCGTTTATTTAAAGAATTTGCCGGCGTATCCTATTATGAATATCTGACCAAAAGGCGTCTGCTCCATGCAGAACTGCTTCTGGATAATCCCGAGTATTCCATTGCTGACATTGCCATGCAGAGCGGCTTTAACAGTCTGGCAACTTTTAACAGAGTCTTTAAGTCCAGTCACAACTGTACGCCAACTGATTACCGCAAAAGACAGCACAGCGCCTCCTGATCATCAGGAGACGCCTTTTTACTGTTTATACATGTTTATATAAAGGATAATTCTATTCCGGCACTTTGCAGTCCTTCTGCCTCCACCCTCACAACACATTTACCTGCTCTGCCGGTTGACTGTATTACTGCAAATGCCTGTCCGGCAGATACATGAATACCGCTTCCTTTCATGCTTTCATGACTGGCTGAGTTACCATTATCAATGCCGATTAATTCGCCGGCACCTTCTACAGATAATTGAACATACTGTTCTGACTGCGGACACAGTCTGCCCTTTTCATCTACTATGGCTATCTCAATCTGTCCTACATCCAACCCATCTGCTGCCAGAGTATCCTGATAACAATTGAGCCTGATTGCGTATGGTTCACCTGCTGTCTCCACTCTGTCACGCACGACTTCTTTACCATCCTTGAAGCCCACTAATTCCACATATCCCGGCTCATATGGTACATCCCAGCCAAGGAACAGATTGTCCGTATTTGCAGGAATTGGCTCTTTATCAAAATGCCCATAGGTTTGTGTCATTCCATAGTCAGGGTAGGAATATGCCTTTTTCCCATAGGATTTACCATTTAAAATCAGCTCTGCACTGTCACAGTTCGTATAGCCTAACACCTGAAGTATTGTTCCCTGATCTACATCCATATTCCAATGGGGAAGCAAATGTGCAACAGGAATATCTCTTCTCCAGATACTCTGGTAGAAATAGAAGCTGTCCTTGGCAAAGCCGCAGGTATCCAGCACCCCGGCATTTGCAGAACGGTTGGGCCAGTGGGCTTCTCCCAGATAATCAATACCTGTCCACATGAAATCCCCTGCCACATAATCATGGGTCATGGTATAACGAAGCAGGCGCCCCACCTCTATCGGAGCACTGTAATATGGACGCATCCACCAGCCTGCTTTTTCCTCCATACCAAAGAGATACCGGCCTCTCATTCCACCAAGCCCGCTGTTCTCTGTACCAATCATGCACCAGCTGGGATGATTGCGTTTATCCTCATCATAGTAAGTCTCTGCCCTGGTTCTCCATCTGCCCACATAGTTATATCCGACTACATCCAGTTCGTTTAAGAATTCTTCCCTGGCTGCCCTTGGCTCTGCTGCAATCTGGTCATTTGCCTGTGTGACTGCCCGCAGCGGGTCAATGGATTTACAGATGCACTTTAAATGCCTGGCTGTAAGATACCCCTCCGGCGCAGTCTGGTCAGGCACTTCATTTCCAATACTCCACAGAATAATACTTGGATGATTACGGTCACGCAGCAGCATGGTACGCAGATCTTCTTCATGACAGGTATCAAACCACAAGGAATAGCCGTGGCTTTCATGGGTATTGCTGCCAAGCTCCTTACCCTTTAGATAATGCCATTCGTCAAAAGCCTCATCCATTACCAGAAATCCCATTCTGTCACACAAATCCAGCAATGCGCTGTCTGGTGGATTATGCGCCATTCTAAGGGCATTGACTCCCATTTCTTTCAGCTTCTCTAATCGTCTTTTCCATACAGGCAGGGGAACCGCTGCACCCATACAGCCGCCATCATGGTGAATACACACACCATTTAACTTCACCTGTCTGCCATTTAACAGAAATCCTTTATCTGCATCAAATACGGCAGTACGGATACCAAAGAAGGTATGTACCTCATCAATCAGGGTATCCTGGTCATAGAGCAGAGTCACCGCTTCATAAAGAAAAGGCGCATCGACTTCCCACAAAAGCGGAGTCCCTATTATCCCCTGCTGATGCAGTGTACTGGTTTCTCCCTTTCTGTCCGTACACAGCTCCAGACAGATCTCATGGTCCGGGGAGAATACAGTGGTCTGAACAGATAATTTCTTATCTTCTGCATGGGCAAGCGAGATTTCTACTGATATATGTGCTTTATCCTCTTCTATACGGGGAATCCGGATTCCTACTCCAAATGGCGCAATATAAGTATCTGATGTTTTTACAAGCCATACATTTCTTGTAATACCGGAGCCGGAGTACCATCTGGAACCGGGCTGCGCAGAATTGTCTACCTTCACATCCAGCACATTTTCCCTGCCATCCTCATGCAGATATTGTGTGATCTCATATTCAAAAGGCGTATATCCATACACATGCTGTCCTAGTTTATGCCCATTTATCCACACTGTAGAAAGCATATAGACACCTTCAAAGTGGATAAATACTCTTCCCCTGGTAAATGCCTGTGAATTCACGTCAAAAATCTTACGATACCAGCCTATTCCCGTTTCTGCGTATCCACCGGAACCGCAGGATGGTGCATCCTCTTTCCATGGATAGTACAGACTCCAGTCATGCGGCAGCTTTACCGGTTCATAGTCACTTACCTGAGTTTGTCCTGTCTGTATTTGATTATCTCCATGATAAAAATACCAGTCCAGGTTAAAATTTTGTTTTTCTCTGACCTTTTCATCACATAAATACATAATTCTCTTGCCCTGACCTTTCCCATACACAATTAGATACGATATCCTCTGTCTGCCGATTTGCGAAGCAGGATTTCATGATTCAAGGTTGTCTTTGCATTGTAGCTTTCTCCACGCAGTCTGTTGATCATCTGCCTTCCTATGACATTCCCCATCTGTCTTGCAGAGACATTCACTGCTGTCACTGCCGGAGTAAAGCACTCCAGACTGGCACTGTTACACAGTGATACGATTCCAATATCATCAGGAATCCGATAACCCTGCGCCTGTAGGCAGGACATGAAACGGGTACAAATGACATCATCTGCACATACAATACACTCAACCTTTTTCTCTACCATATCACAAATATAGTTCTCTATCGGCTCTGCGTTTCTAAAATCAGTATAATAGCATTGCTGCTCCATATCCAGTCCATATTGCTTCAAAGCGGCATAACATCCTTCGCTGCGGTTCTGATTGACCCGATACTGCATATCGCCTGCTACAAAGGCAAATTTACGATATCCCTGTCCGATCAGAACGGACATTAGGCTTGCTGCCGCCTGATAATGGTCTGCATCTACCTGCAGGATTTCCTCATACTTACAGCTTCCTGTAAGTCCTGTCGGAAAGTGCCGGTCTGTCAGGTATTTTAAGACACTGTCATTCTCTACACCCCTCAGCAGGATAATTCCATCAATCTTATGTTCCTCCACAAGCATCTTAATATCACGGGTATCATTCAGTGCGCCTGCCGTTATCAGGACATGATATTGAAGCGCCGCCGCCACTTCACTGATTCCCAGCAGACACTCCTGAAAGAAAGGAGCATTGGTCGTATAGGCATCATTGGGAAGCACTACAGCTAAATTATTCGTTGACTGATTCTCTGCCTCTGACTGCCTGCCCACATACTCTCTGATCCTTGCCCTTGTATCTTCTCCGATTCTGCCTTTCCCTGAAAGTGCTCTGGATACCGTACTTCTGGACACTCCCATATCCCTTGCAATTTCTTCCATTGTCATACCAACACCCCCTTCCTGATAGCAAGAAAGCTGACTTCATCAGCCAGCTTTCTTCGCATCGTGTTTTATCAGATCCGTAACTATTATCTAGTTGCAAGCCATGCATCATACTGTGAGTAGAACTCATCATATACCTGCTGTAATCCTGCATCATAGCACTTCTGGATCATTTCATCCAATGTAGCATCTACATCATCTACAAGACCAAGCTCAAGCATAGGTACATAATCTGTAAGAACTGCTGTTACTGCGGATACATATGCCTTTACATTAGTATCATCAAATACGAATGTAATTGTAGGGTTCATCTGTACTCTGGATTCCCATGCATCTGTAATCTTCTTCTCACGCTCTTCCACACCGGCTTCACTCAAGTCACTGTTCTTGATTGCCCAGGATGCTGAAATAGCAAATGGCGCATAGTCTGCACTCTTGTCTAACTTAGTATACTGATTCTGGTCATCAATAGAGTAATGTACACCTTCTTCACCAAGAATAAGCAGTCTGTTCAGATAAGTATCAAATTTGATCAGGTCAAGTACCATAGCTGCCCTCTCAGGATTCTTGGAACCTGCTGCAATCGCCATATCGTTGTTGGAATATGCTTCTGCACCTACCAGATGATCCTTTGTCAGGTCATATGCCATACATTTTACGCCGTCTGTCTTTTCAGCCTGTCTCATATATGTGAATACAGAACCATTCCATGCGATAGATGCACCTTGTAAGTTACCAAAAGCATCGTCATCTGTTACTGTATTAGTCAGGGCTGATCTGCTCCAGCAGCCTGCGTCTGCCATTTCCTTCATATCTTTTGCATAATTACGGAAGGAATCGAATTCATAAGCAAGCTTAATGTCTTCTTTTGCAGGGATATCTCCTTTGTATTCATACATGAAATCCAGGTAGCTGCTGTCCAGGGCAAGGAAAGTATCTGTCTGCTGACGGTATACATCCCACAACTCATTGTTATCACCGGCTGCCGCCAACGCATAAATACCACTTTCAGGAGTTTCCTTTTCTGCAATAGTCAGCATATATTTCTTATAATCATCCCAGTTATCCAGCTCGCTTATACCATACTTGTCCATTAAGTCCTGACGGACTGCTACAATCTTACCCATAGGCTGTGCCTTATTGGATGGTACTGCGATTGTCTTTCCGGATATTGTTGTCTCATCCCAGCTGTCTGCTGCCTGGTACTTGCTTGTAAGAGGCATATAGTTTGCTACAAAGTCATCTGTCAGTTCATAGAAAGAGCCCTTTGCAGCTTCGTTGTACATGAAACACCATGGGGCAGTAAAGATCAAGTCAACCTGTTCACCACCTGCAAGTACAAGAGAATACATGGTCTGATAATCACTCCAGCTCATGAATGTGACTGCAAGCTCTGTATTAAATGGCTGTAAGTAATCATTTACTTTATTAATAACACTATCCCAGTCATTTGGTGTATCACCAATCAGATACATATTAACTGTGTAGCTCTTGCTCAGATCTGTGGAAGCATACATTTCAGGGGTTGCTGCGATAGTACCCTGTCCTACCTCTGATGGTAAGCTGTCCAGAGATGCTGATGTTGCTGCTGTATCTGTCTCAGCAGCTGCCTGCGTTGTCTCTGTCTTGGCAGTATCTTTTGCTGATGTGTCAGTCGTTGATGAGGATGCAGCAGAGCCGCCACAGCCTGTAAGCATGGATGCTGTCATGCACATACTTAAAATAGTTGCAAGTAATTTTTTCTTCTTCATATTGTCCTCTCCTTTTTGATAAATAGTTATTATCCCTTAACTGCACCAATCGTAAGGCCTTTTACAAAATAGCGCTGTACGAATGGATACAGAAGTACAATCGGTCCTGTTGCAATAACAGTCATTGCCATCTTCATACTTTCCAGCGGAACAGATGGTAATGCGATACCTGATTTCTCTGCTACGATTCTCATAGCTTCTGCACTACCCAGCATTCTCTGTAAGTAGTACTGTAATGTAAACATATCCTCATTGGTAATATAGAGCATACAGTTATACCAGTCATTCCAGTAAGCCAGCGCTGAGAAAAGGCTGAGTGTCGCAATCAGTGGCTTACTAAGAGGAAGTATCAGTTTCATGAAGATCACAAAATCATTAGCACCATCAATCTTGGCTGATTCTGTAATAGCACTTGGAATACCGTTCATGAAAGATTTTGCAATGATCATGTTCCATACTGAGAACATCAGTGGTAAGAGAATACCTATGTAGGAATTCTTAAAGTGCAGATAACGTACACAAAGCATATACCATGGAACCAGTCCTCCACTGAACAGTGTCGTGAAGAAAAAGAAGAATGAAAACTTGTTGCGCCATGGGAAATCCTTACGGGAAAGTACATAACCTGTCATCGTTGCAATAAATACTGCAAATGCGGTTCCGACTGCTGTAACACCAATTGTTGTTCCATATGCCTTGGCTATGGACACAGGATTCTTTAAACACAGCAGGTAGCTTTGTACACTGAATACGGTCGGAATAATAGGATATCCGTTTCTGATCAATTCTGACTCATCTGTAAAAGATGCCACAATGATCAGATAAAACGGGATAACACATACAAGTGCAAATATGCCGATCAGAATATAGCCGACAATATTCACGATCATTTGGTCTTTTGTCATTTTTCTATGATGAACCTGAGTCGCTGACATATTACACACCTCCTTAATATAATGCGTAGTCCGGATCTACTTTCTTAACCAGCTTATTACATATTGTAATCGTTAAGAAGCAGAGTACTGACTGATATAAACCTGCTGCCGCAGATACACCGACATCACTGTTGTTAATCAGTAAACGGAAGACATAAGTATCAATTACATCCGTAACAGGCTGTAACAATGCACTGCTCTTTACTGTCTGATAGAACAGGCCGAAGTCTCCGCGGAAGATATTACCGATTCCCATTAATACCAGTATCATCATGGTAGGCATCAGGGAAGGAATCGTGATGTATTTGATCTTCTGCCATACACCTGCACCATCTATGGATGCTGCTTCGAACATTTCCTGATCCAGACCTGTGATTGCTGCCAGATATACAACGGAGCCATATCCTGTCTGTTTCCATATCTTTAAAAAGATTAATATAAATGGCCATGCGCCCGGTGTATTGTATAAGTCAAAAGGTGTAGAACCTAACATATTTAATAAATGGTTAAATACACCCTTTTCATAGTTGAAGATGTTATACATGATCGCACCTGCTACTACCCAGCTGATGAAGTATGGCAGGAACATAAAGGACTGCGCAATCTTCTTAAATACCTTGCCGAATATTTCATTCAGCAGGATTGCACTGCCCATTTCAAATACAACTCCCAGGAACAAAAATGCGATATTATACAAAAGCGTATTTCTTGTTACCTGACCTAACTTACCTGCTACCAGCAGGGCTTTGAAGTTATCCAGTCCATTCCACGGAGAACCATAGATACCACCTGCATACTGATAGTTCTTGAATGCAAGCACAACGCCCGTCATAGGTATGTAAGCAAATATCACTACATAAATGACTGCCGGTGCCAGCATTGCTAACAGCATCCAGTGCTTTTTCACTGTTTTCCAGAAAGGCACTTTATACTTTTTCTTGTCTGCTGCCTCTTTCATAAAATCTCCCTTCCTCTCTGTCCAAGGTCATGCGCAATTTGCGCAACTTCTTGTTGCCTTACTTTTCTTCTGCCCGTGCATCCTTATAAGCATTCATTGCACAGGTGAATTGAATGTTCTTATCTCCATTGACTCTGGCTGCTCCTAATGGATACTGATCCGGCAACAGATCTGCCCCTACTTCAGGTTCCCAGTAAAAGATACCTTTTCCCTGACCATCAGGAACTGCCTTAATTGATCTGACTGCGCTGCGAAGAAGCTCGTAGGTTTCTTCTTCCTCTGTCTCAGGTCCACCGATTTCTGCAAGCATCAAGGGTTTACAATATCTGTCTGCCAATGCTGTCATGTCTTTTGTAAGCTTCTCTTCGTCATGTTTCATCTGTACCCAGTATGGATAATAGGAGAATCCCATAATATCTGTCTTTCCTCCATTCTGGAAAAAGACATCAAAGAACCTGGTACACATGTTATAATCATTTCCACCGGATATATGGGTAACTACCTGGCAATCCGGGCAACACTCCTTGACTGCCTCATATCCTGCATTCAGCAGTTCTACAAGGAACTGTGGATTTGCGGATGAACTTCCCGCCGGAAGCAGGATTCCCGAATTGATTTCATTTCCGACCTGTACCCAGTCAGGATAAATATTATGTTCTGTAAGAAGAGTCAGTACTTCTTTTGTGTGTTCCCTTACCTTCTGTTTCAATCCATCCTGGTCCAATGTCTCCCACGCCTGTGGTATATCCTGATAGATAGGATCTGCGAAATGGTCACTGTAATGAAAGTCAATCATCAGGTCCATATCCAACTTCTTGACTCTTTTTGCCATTTCAAGGACATTCTTGCCATCACACAGTCCCAGCATACATTCTTCTCCACCGAATTCCCTTCCGTATGCCTGTTTCTTTGGCTTACGCCACATCGCATTCTCAGGTGGATTTACAAACACTCTCAAGCGCACCGCTGTTGCGCCCATACTTTTCAGCGCCTGGAGTGGATCTACATGCTTCCCGGATTTGTCAGTCCACGTAATTCCCTGTTTTTCCAGCTGACTGACCCATCCAAGGTCAACTCCATAAGTAAAATCCTGTCGCATTACATTCTCCTTTTTTGATATCTTTTGTGCAGCTTGCTATTCGCCTTTACTTTTATTGTAATATTGTATATAATTATCTTGTTTCTAATCATAATTATATACAATTAGTACACTGCGCAACAATGTCTTAAAACGATATGTGCGCAGAAAATTTGTATCAGATTTGGGATTATATGGTATCAGACATTGGAGGTTTGAAATGAATATTAAGATAGACAATGAATATATGCAGATGCAGCAGGCGCTGCAAAGCCAGTATTCCAGCATTAACGTACAGAATACCAATAGTGACCTGAACCGTTTCTATCATATGAATGTACCCTTTCAGCTCACTCTGGAGTACTGCAGCGGTTCAGAATTGGAGGATTACATTAATATCATGACTCTTTCCGCTGAGAAATCCCTGATGTACCAGGAATCCGCAGCCACCAAGAACTTTGCCCGTACAAAGGATGTCATGCATTATCATGATTTCTTTGAATTTGTAATTGTTCTGGAAGGAAGTATTGTACAGAAGATTGAAGGCAAGGATTACCTCTATGCAGCCGGTTCCTGCTGTCTCATTAACCGCAGTCTCTGTCATCTGGAGCACTATCATGCCAAGACCAAAGTACTTTTTATTGGAATGTCACCAGAGTTTGTCTCCGAATTATTCAAGTCCGCGCAGAATTCGGCTTTTTCTGCCGAAAAGAAAATCTGTAATGGAGAAATCTATCAGTTTATTACGGATGATTTAAAATATCCCGGTAAAAAGGCATACCTGGACTTCATTCCTGCCTATCAGAATCATAAGAATGCTCTCCATCTTCATGATCTGGCACAGTCTATGATTCAGACACTGCTTTACCCGGATTTTGGGGCAGCTTATCAGATCAGAGGACTTCTGTGCGCATTCCTGTCTTATTTATCTTCACCTGAGTACTATCACTGCACCAAAGTCAGCCTGGATACCAACAGTGATTTTCTGTTGTTCTCCCGTATCAGCCATCTCTTTGAGGAAAGCAATGGCAGAATGTCCAGGGCAGAATTAGAGCATCATCTTAATTACAGTGGTGATTATCTCAACCGTATCGTCAACAAATACTCCGGTCTGTGTCTCTATGATTACGGTATGACCTTCTGCCTGAAGAAAGCCGCCCAGTATCTGACCGAGACCAATGAGTCTATTGGTTCTATTGCGACCAGACTCCAGTTCACCAACCGCACTCATTTCTACAGTCTCTTTAAACAAAAATATGGCGTTACTCCCAAGGAATACCGCCAGTCACACTAAAAAAACTCCACAGTCGCAAGACTGTGGAGCCCAAATATCAACTATTTGTACATCAGGAATTTTACAACTGCAATAATCTGGATAAATCCGGATACGCAGCCAATTGCCTGTGTCTCATTTTCCTGCTTATTCTCTAATCTTGCATACATTTTTGCATATGTACATCCTAAGAATACAACATCAAGAACAAGTGTAATCAGATTTTCTATTGTAGCATTCAGTGGTAAAAGTAAAAATGCAACCGGAATGATCCACCACAATTTGAATACAATAGCAGGAATTTCAAGGCTTCCAAATAATTTCACCTTTTCATCCTGACCTGTTACAACATCAGCACATGCATAGAACACGCCATAAGGAATCCATGCAAGCCATGCCTTATCATAGCCAAGTGCCTTAAGTGCCTTCATGTGAGCATAGGAACACAGTACATACCATGCAATGATAATAATAACTGCAACAACTATAATACCGAATCCTGCCCCCATTAATAAGCTGTAGTATGACATCTCTCTTCTCCTCCTTTAAGTATTTAAGCTATTTTAATAATATTTGTTATTTATTAAATAACTCTAAACTGATTATAACAAGTAATATTTGTTTTGCAAGCCAAATGTAAAAACTCGTACTAAATTTAATGATGGAACTCTACCCAGCTGAAATCAAAATTACTTCCGGGCAGGAAGATAAAGCGTACTGTCTTTGTGCCTTTTACGCATTTGAGTGGGAATGTCAGCTCGCGATAAGAGTCATCTGCTGTACCTTCAAATTCAACCAGCTGCCTTGTCTCCTGCTCACCCTCCTGAAAGCTGATATGGATCGCATCCTTGTCATTATGCGTTCTGCCGCATATGGTTACACTGCTGCAGCCATCCTCACCGAAATCCATGTCATGGAATTCCAGCGTTACATTGTTGCCAATTCCTGTGACTTCCCTGCCTTCAATCCTGAAGGTATCACCGTATACCGCATCATTTTCCGACGCATACAGCTTTTCATATGCCTTTTGCAGTGGTGCAAAAGAAAAGCCCTTTAGATGTATCTTCTGGTGCAGTACAAAAGAAATCTGCGTTACACCCTTTATTCTGCGGTTAAGCTTATAGCTTTCCTCCTGATATACATTCCAGATAGAGGGCTTGTGATAGATTACCCTTGCAAGCATCTCACTATCCGGCTTTCCCGGTATTCCTTCCCATATCTCAATCGGACACTCTTCTCCACCCAGTTCAAATACAGGAAGTGTAATTCGGTCAGAGCCAAAGCTTCCAAAATCAACATGGTCAAAGCCTACCACCGTTCTACCATCTCTGGCTGTGGAGACACCATGTTCATTGCCATTTCCCACATCACCTTCCGCATAGGTATACATACCGCCTGCAATAAACCCATACGGATTCAGATTGGCTTCTCCAAGCCCCTGTGCCTGGAATTCCAGCTGGGAGATAACCTTCACGATATCTGTTCCATTTCTGGTCATGCAGCGCAGCCTGAATTGTCCATCTCCATAAGCTTCTATCTTAGCCGTAAATCCTGACACATCTGTCACTTTTGCCAGTGGACTTTCAATTCCCGCATCATTTACGGTTTTCCAGATCAAATCCTCCGGTTTTATCCAGTTCATTGCCTCCTGTGGTTCTATTCTTGCAGTGACACTAAGCTGCTTTTTGTCCGGTGAAAAGACATTTCCATCATTTGCTGTCAATTCGATTCTACGAACCCAGGCAGGAGCATCCTTCCCACTTTTATTTGCAAATACTTCTGGAATAAAGGAAGTACCCTCTATGCTGATTTCCTTTGATACCACAATGGTAAGCTCGGCAGGCTGTAATCCTCCAGCCGCTGCCTTAACCTGTATACTGCCCTTATGTTCCCCAATTGCTACAATTGCCAGAAGCTTACCGTTGAACATACGTCTGCAATATCCCTTATATTCATCCGTATCCGTACTGTCTCCATTATCCAGTCCTGTCAGCCAGCCGGCTCCTTTTACAGAGACTTCCACATACTGATTTGCATCCTCTACAGTATATCCCTGTGCATCTACAGCAGATATTGTCACATAGGCAAGATCATAATTACCTGCTGTGAACTTTTTTTCAGGTTGATACAACTCCATGACAAGCTTTACCGGCTCTCCATAAGAATGTCTGGATTCTCTGGCTATCTCCTGATGATTCTCGTCATAAGCTATAGCTGTCAGCTCTCCAGGCTCATAGGGAACCTGCCAGTTACCGGTAAGGACAGTGCCTTTCTCATGGTCAATCTGATATTCTCCTATGGATCTGTCATTTAACAGCAGCTCCACAAATGCTCCATTGGAAGCCACTCTCACATCCACCAGCTGTCCCGGATTGAAATTCCAATAAGGAAAAACATGTACAAAAGGAGCTTTCTTTGCATCCGTCCATGCCCCGCGATATAGAAAAAAGGAGTCCTTTTCAAAACCTGCTGTGTCTATCTGTCCAAAGTAGGAATTTCTTGTGTGATATGGTGTCGGTTCTCCTATATAGTCAAAACCAGTCCATAAGAACTGCCCCATGGAGAATTCCCGGTCTCTCTCCGTAAGAATACACATCTCAGAGGACTTGGCGCCCCAGCTTGTTGTACTGTTGCCAAGTGCGGAACACTGCTCATCCTCATCTGCCAGAACAGACTGTTTATATGGGAAATGATATACTCCCCTGCTCTGTACTGTAGAAGCAGTCTCTGAACCATACATGAACCAGTCCGGATGTTCCCTGTGGTGTTGGTCGTAATATTTCTCACCGTAATTATAGCCTGCATATTTTACAATATCTGCACATTTCTGCGCATTTTCCCAGGGCATATAATTAGAGCCTATCGTAATCTGCGCATGGTATGCAGGGTCGTGCTTTCTTGTCTCTTCCATTAAGCTTCTGGTCAGTTCCTGTCCTCTTGCATCGGCATGTGTATCATAGATTTCGTTACCAATACTCCAGAACAGAATGCATGGATGATTCCTGTCGCGGCGGACCCAGCTTCTGACATCCTTACGATACCACTGTGGGAAGAATCTTGCATAATCATAAGTGGTCTTAGGTCTCTCCCACATGTCAAAAGCTTCATCAATGATCAGAAATCCCATCTCATCAGCCAGTTCTAACAGACCGATTGCGGGCATGTTGTGCGTGCTGCGAATACTGTTCACGCCCATTTTGCGCAGAATCTCCAGTTTTCTTCTCATCGCCTCTTTGTTGAAAACCGCACCCAATGCACCAAAATCATGATGCTCACATACACCATTGAGTTTTACGTGTACACCATTCAGGAAGAAGCCCTTATCTGTATCAAAGGTAAAAATACGAAAACCAAAACGCTCCTTAGTCTCATCCAGTACCTTATTTTCATCTTTGAGCACAAGTCTGCAATGATACAGATATGGTTCTTCCAGATTCCAAAGTTCAGGATTTGACACTTGTGTCATAATTTGGGCAGTTACGATACCATCTGCCTGATTGACTGCCTTTTCAAACGGCAGCTCTGCTTTGCTCACTTCTGTGCCTTCCCTGTCCAATATCTGCACCATAAGTATGCTGTTTTCCTGATTCAGACATTCCTGTGACAATTCTGCACTGACTTCCACCTGCCACATATCCTCGCTCTTTTTCTTAGGCGTAATATACAGGCTGTCTGTGATAAAATGGCACTTTGGCTGTTTTCGCAGATATACATTTCGATAGATTCCTGCCCCGGAATACCAGCGGCTGTTGGGTGCCTGATAATTGACTCTTACCAGTAATTCATTGTCTCCCTCCTGTAGCAAAGGAGTCATATCAAAGAAGAAACTGGAATATCCATATTTCCACTCACCCAATACCTGTCCATTGAGATACACTGTCGTATCCATATAGACACCTTCAAAATAAATCTCATACCGATAGTCCTGTTTCTTTTCACAGGAAAAGACCTTACGATACCAGCCGGTAGAGTCTTCATAAAGCTCCTTACCCTGATAAATCAGCCAGTCATGGGGAAGATTCACTGCCCGAAAAGCTTCTTTTCTTTCTTTGATATCTTCTAAAGTACTGCCAAGAGGCTGTTTGGTAAAATACCATCCATTTAGAAATAATGTCTTTTTTGTCATGATTTCCTCTTTTCTATTTTCATCCTACTCCTGTCCAAACAGATCGGGAATAATCCCCAGATATCCCTTTTTCCACTCTTTTCCTGCTTTTTTTACAAGAATTCGCTCTAATACAAATGGATCACAGGCATATATGGTTATGGTGTTGCTGCCTTTTTTACCATTCTTATGCAGTGACAGGTTATGAATCTGATCCAGCACGCCCTGTCCCCATTCTTTACAGGAAGGTGCTCCACCCTTATAATCTTTACCTATTGTCTCAGGATACTCAACAGGCTCTTCGTTCCACTGCACCCCAATCCGCAGGTGATTCTCTATTGTAACCGGACTCAAGGGTGCTGTCTGTAGAATAATCTCATACTCACCATCCTGCGGCAAAGTCATTTTGTAGGTAACTGAAGGGGCATTCTGTGTATACTTGGCAGTTACCGGATATGCCTTTACTCCTGCATGATACTTGCCATAGGGTGTCAGTACCTGAAATTCTCCTTCCTGTGTAGCCTTGCTGCTTTCATATTCATCTGCTTCTATTGCAAGTCCCACAGACTCTGTAAGTGGCACATAGTGCTTATCCTGTAATATGTCATCTTCAAAATAATATGCCTGGATTTCCACATTTACCCTGGCAAAATCAGTTTTTATACACAAATGTGCAGTCTGTATCTCTTTCTTTCCACTAAGCTCTTCCCTGTCCAGAGTCAGAAGCAGCTGGTCTTTTACTGTGACTTCGCCTTTTCTCTGGGAAAGCACCAGCCACTTGGCATCACACTCTACTGTATAAGTAAATGGAATCCGTCCTCCATTGGCAATATCCAGTGATACTTCCCTGCACTTGGGATTTAGAAAATCTTCCAGATAAAGCGTCTTTCTGGTCCAGTCACCACCCATGGTATACTCTTCTTCATAAGTAGGAGACACGATCATTCTTGGCTTATTGGCAGGTGTGACATAGCACTGCAAAGGATATGTACACTCTTCATCATTCCAGTGGACAAAGCCCACATGCTCTGACATCATCATGCCATCCCATTTACCCTCTGCCACTTTATGATACTGTTCCTGTAACTCTTTTTCTCTTTCTATACATTTTGCAATCTTTGCTGCATATTCATTGGCTTCTATACGCCCCTGCTTTGCATAGAGAAGATTCCTGCCGCCGGATAACTGCATCTGTATCTGGTTCATGGAAGCTGCTGCCGGATAATAGATCAGTTCATAAAATGACGCATATGTCACATTTTTATCTTTGATATGTATCAGTGTATCTCCTGCCTCTTTCTCCAGCCGCTCCAGAAGATTCTGTTCCAGTTCATCTGCAAGCTGCATGATACGTTCACTCTGGTTCCATAACCACTGCGCTTCTCCATAATGCACCGGATGATAGGTGTCCACATACAGCGCTTCCGGTTTGCGGATACTGTTAAGTCTGGTATACCCATCCATGACCTGATACAGCCTATCCTGCTCTTCTTCATTGAAAAAGGCACCAAACTGTGTACAAATCCACTCTTTTGTATATTCTCCGGTTTTATTGGGAGACAAAGTACCCCATTTGTCAAAATCATATGCCAGATCCAGGAAATAAGATAACGGAAGCTCCTGTGGCTTGAGGTCACCTACATTGACTACCCAGATATCACGTATGCCATAATCATATGCTTCACACATCTGCTCCCATACCTTAGACAGATGTGTACTGTTGACCCACTCATAAGATACAGGATCTCCATGATAATCAAAATGATAGTACATACCCCAGCCGCCCTTACGGTCACGATTCTCTTTGGTGGGCAAAGTACGCATATTACCGAAGTTGTCTTCACAGAGCATGAACGTCACACCATCCAGCTCCTTCCAGTCCTTTAATCCCTGGGTATTCTCATCCCCATGGAAATATGCCTCTACTTCTTTATAAAGGGCAAGCATTCTTGGCACCTGATCCAGATCTTCATTTACGCATTCCTTAATCAGCTGATTCTGCGTTGTAATGACTTCTTTCAGGTAATCAATATTTTCTTTTAATGTTGCGCTGTGTCCCAGGATTTCACTGTCACGTTCACCACGCATACCCATTGTAATGATATTTTCCAGTTTACCGTTTCTTTTTAGTCCATCTCTCCAATAATTCGTTAAGCCCTCTTTATTTCTGTCATAATTCCAGGCATTTCCATAGATGGAATCCTCTCCTCTGACCAGATCCCACTCCTCACTGTGACGCAGGCATGGCTCATGATGGGAATTACTCATGACAATTCCATACTCATCTGCAAGCTTGGCATTGTCAAAGCCTGGTCCATCCAGACTGAAGGAAGAGGTCCACATAGCCGGCCACAGATAATTGCCTTTTAACCGAAGCAGTAATTCAAATACCTTATCATACATCTGGGCTGTAAAGCCTCCAAAATGACGAAATGTCCAGTTTCCAAAGGAGGGCCACTCATCATTGATAAAAAATCCCCTGTATTTTACAGAAGGCTCCTTTGATGTTTTATTATCCTCCTGTGTCAGTGTAATCACATCTTTATGGGCAGGCATCACATCAGCAAACCATACCCAGGGTGATACCCCGATTATTTCTGAAAGGTGAAAAAGACCATATATCGTACCTCTTTTATCACTTCCTGCTATCAGTAATGTTGCGTGGCTCTCTCCATTAGCAGGCTCCAATACCCTGAAATCATACACTTCTCTTTTGCCGCGGATTGCTGACAGCTCCACCTTGCCAGCCTGCTCCATACTTTCAAGATAGGCACTTTTCCCCAGAGTTGCAATTACAATGGCATTTATTTTATCTGTGTCTTTAGGTAGTCCGTATTCTACCGTGAACTCATGATCTGTTACCTTTTTCAGATCTTCTGCCACCTTTGATGCAATTTTCTTTACCCCTGAGTATGCCGATTCCTCAATATATAACTTTGCATATTGTCCGTTTTCTGCGATATACATAAATAGCTATCCCTCCCATTTTATGTTACACAAATACATTTTTATACTCTTATTGTAACGACAAATGAGAAGAATAGCTAATCATTTATACCATTTCCTATGCAATTATTATCGAATTTAATGAACTTGGATTTTTCTCTTTAATGTTATCTTATCAGCAAGCATTGCAATAAACTCTGAATTGGTCGGTTTACCGCGCCCTACGCTGATCGTATAACCAAATATTTCTTCCAGAACCTCTTCACAGCCTCTGTTCCATGCTACTTCTATGGCATGGCGGATTGCCCTTTCTACCCTGCTGGATGTTGTATGTGATCTCTTAGCTATGGCAGGATATAGAATCTTGGTTACTGCCCCCAGCATTTCAGGATCTTCTACACTGTATATAATCGCTTCTCTCAAATACTGATATCCTTTGATATGTGCCGGAACGCCTATCTTGTGCAGCATTCCTGTCACGTCTCTCTCCAATGATATTTCTTCCTGTGTTTCTTTTACTGCTTTCTTTTCACACTCTCTGCTCTTATCGGAAGGCACAGTAATCATAATTTGAAACCCCTTATTCTGCGCCATCAAATCCCCCAGTACACGAATAAATCCTTCGTTGTCCATCATTGCCATACTGCCACAAAGCTGTTCCATTCTTAATGCCTCCATTTCGTCTTTCCAATCAGTAACCTTACATACCCTTTGTGTTTCATAACTACACAATGGCTATTATATGAATAGAGAGACTTATTTAGCAACCCGTATTTATCGCATACTTTTACACTTTAATACAGCAAAAAAAGACGCAACCCTTTAGTTTACGCCTTTTTTACAGCTTATTCTTAATAAAATGTCATCAATTTGTGCGATTTTTTGCATTCCTTTCGATCTGTTTTATCACATGCAAATATGCAAACATGGTAAAAATACCTGCTGCCAGCCATGCCGCCGGATCACAGAATACAGCCAGTGAGTAGCTCATGATCTTCATGGAAATCAACGCACAGATCAGTCTCGCAGCAAGCTCTACCACACCACCCATCATAGGCAGAAATCCATATCCGCATCCCTGCATGGCATTACGGAATGTAAATATTACACTAAGCGGTATATAGAACAGGATGCAAAGTACTGTATACCTTTTGGCATAGAACATAACCTGCGTCATATCCGTGCCCGCTTCAAAAAAGAAACGCAGCAATACAGACAATCCAAAGTATGCCAGAAGTCCTGCCAGTACAGAATAAATTACATCTATAATCAATGCGGACCTGACGCCCTTCTTAATTCTTTCAATCTCGCCCGCTCCATAGTTCTGACCGGAATAGGTAGCCATAGTCTGTCCTATCGCCATCATACCCTGCGTCAGCATATTCTGTATCTTACTTGCAGCGGAGAAGGAAGCTACCGCTGTCGCACCAAACAGATTAATGGCAGCCTGCATGATCATTGTTCCAGAAGCAGTGATTGCGAATTGCAATGCCATAGGAATCCCTACGGCCAGCTGCTTGTGCGTATCATCCTTATAAAATCTGATTTGTGATACTTCCGGGCACAATACCGGTTCTTTCTTCAGAATATAGAGTACACACAGCAATGCAGACACGCCCTGTGCGATATTCGTTGCCCATGCCGCACCTGCAACACCCATATTCATCTTAATGATAAAGAACAGGTCCAATACGACATTCAGACAGGCTGAGAATACCAGTGTTACCAGAGGTACTTTACTGTTCCCTATGGCTCTTAGACAGGCTGCGAAATAATTATAGGCTACACTTGCCACAATACCCATACAGATTACAGATATGTAGCTATATGCATCCGCAAAAATATCCTCCGGTGTATTCATTAAGGCAAGAACCTTCTTCATACACAATAAGGATAACAATGTCATAACAATAATCAACAGAACCGAAAGAAGAATACCATTTGCAACACTCTGTCTCGTACCCTTCTCATCACTGATTCCGAATCTCTGTGAAGTCAGCACCGTAAATCCCGTACTGAGTCCTGTAGACGCTCCAATTACCATGAACATAATCGTACCGGTTGAGCCTACAGCCGCCAGTGCATTTGCACCAACGAACCGGCCAACAATCATGGAGTCTACTGCATTGTATATCTGTTGAAAGACATTACCTATCATTAAAGGCAGCGTAAACTGCAGAATAATGGGTAATGGGTTCCCCTTTGTCATATTCTTTTGCATTTTGTTGTTTCCTCCTTATAGCATCCACCCGGCCAATAGCATACTCATCCCCAATCCTGCCACTGTGGCAAGCAAAGCTCCTGCTAATGTCCAGCGGGTCTTCGTCACTCCTACTGCCATATAATACACAGACATTGTATAAAATACCGTCTCTGTAGAACTAAGAGCCAGCGAAGTAACCAGCCCCGCATAAGAATCCGTACCATATTCCTTAAAGATATCCAGCGCCAGCCCTGTTGCCGCAGAAGATGATATGATCTTCACCACAAAAAGGCTGAACAATTCCTGTGGAAAATCTCCCGTAAACCTGCCAAACAGCCCTCCAATATATTCCAGAAAGCCGGATGCCCGAAGTACACCCACTGCAACCATCAGTCCGATCAGTGTAGGGGCGATCTCCGCCACCGTCTTAATACCACTGGAAGCCCCTTTGATAAAGCAATGATAAATATCTCTCTTTGATGCAAGCCCCATGGCAATGATATAAAATACCAGGGCCGGGATAATCATATCAGATATCTGAAGCATAAGCTGTGACTGCATATTTTAAATCCTGATACTCTGTCTTTGTGCATTATATGCTTTTTTTATCTGTCTCATGAACAATTACTTTTTGATTACTTTTCTCTTAGATGTTTTACGACCGCCTGTGCCGTAGGTGTCGTTGCCAGCCCTTCCTGACCGGTCTCTCTCAGACAGGCAGGTATGAGCTTGCCTATCCTTCTCATGGAATCAATGACTTCATCCGGGTCAATGGCACTTTTTATGCCTGCTATCGCCATTTGCGAAGATACCACTGCATTTACCGCACCGGATACATTTCTCTTTACACAGGGCACTTCTACCAGTCCCGCCACCGGATCACAGGTCAGTCCCAGCATGTTTTTGAGAGCCAATGCCGCTGCATGTACAATTTCCTGTTCTTTACCTCCTTCCAGATATGCCACTGCTCCTGCTGCCATGGCACTGGCAGAGCCTATCTCAGCCTGACATCCGCCCTCTGCCCCTGCAATGGACGCACTGGCTGCTATTACTTCACCGATTCCTGCTGCCACAAAAAGCGCCTCCACCAGCTTGTCCTCTGATACATTCTTCTGCTTCTCATATGTGAGAAGAACAGCCGGAATAACACCACAGGAGCCAGCTGTAGGTGCAGCAACAATTCTTTTCATACAGGCATTGGACTCTCCCATTTTTACTGCCTTCTCCATAACTTCTGTCAGGAAATCTCCTATCAGACGATTCTTTTTCTTATGAAACTCTTCCAGCTTCTCTCCATCGCCGCCTACCATGCCGCTGGCAGAGCGAAGTTTAGGGTCATATGCCGCATCTGCTTCCTTCATAGCCTGATACATACCCCTCATAGTCTCGAAGGACTGCTCATAGCTGACATTTCGCTCCCTCATATCATCTTCTATAACAATCTGCCAGAATGGTTTGTTCTCCTTTTCGGCAGCTTCTATAATCTCCTTTAAATATGCAAAAGCCATTACTTCTCCTCCAGACTATAATAAGTGACTTTCTCAATACCCTCCAGATGTGCAAGCCACTGGATAGACTCCTTTGGCACTTCCTGGTCACACTCAATGACCATGACAGCATGTCCACCGCGCCCAGCCCTGTACAGCTGCATTGTCGCTATATTAACGGATTTATGGGATAACATGCTGGTAACTTCTGCCACATGTCCCGGCTGATCCAGATTATGAACGATTAATGTCGGATAATCACCTGAGAAATTCGCAGACAGTCCATCTATACTGGCAATATTAATACGTGAACCACCGATAGACTCTCCCACAATCTCCAGTTGTCTTCCATCAGCTCCCGTTAGGATCAGCTGCGCTGAATTCGGATGTGCATCCTTTAATTCCGCTTCTCCAAAGCTTATCTCCATTCCTGCTTCCCCAGCCAGCCTGAAACTGTCAGGAATCCTGCAATCATCTGTCTTCATGCCAAGCAGACCTGCCACAATGGCAATCTGTGTACCATGGCCTTTTCCTGTTGCGAGGAAAGAACCATATAACAGAATCTGTGCCTTTACAATAGGCTGTGCCATCAGCTTGCGGGATACATAGCCTATTTTTACAGCCCCCGCCGTATGGGAACTGGAAGGTCCTACCATGACCGGACCTATAATATCATATAGATTCATTTTATAATTCCTCCTGTTCATAAACAAAACATAATCTTATTTTAAAAGATTCATAATAGTACTTTATTCCTGTTTTCTTCTTGTGTATACTCTGCCATAGATTACGAAAGGCAGGTAAAATACCATGATAAAAATCGCTCTCTGCATCAACCGGACAAAAGAAAGGAATTCTATTCTTCAGGAAATTACAGAATCCTTTGAACAACATAACATTCCCCATGATATCCTCGTCTGTTCCGATTCAGATGATCTTATGGACAAAACCCGCGATACCTTCTGTCCTGATATTCTTCTGTTTGATATGCATGGTGAAAATGGACGTTTACGCCAGGCTGCCCTTTCCCTGAAGCAGAAAAATCACAAGCTGATATCCGTTGTCACAGAGAAAACAGATTACATACAATTTGAAGATAATCTGCTCTTGCAGCCTATTTATTCATTGCAATGCCGCAGCAGCCAGTTATGGTCTTATTTAACCAGAACCTATCAGCTTCTGATATCTGATACCAGCTCCTTTACTTACTATCACAGACCGGAATATGCCACTGTTATGCTCGATGACATTCTGTATTTTAATTCTGAAGGCCGTAAAATACATATGGTCACTACCAATGGGTGTGACTCTTTTTATTACAAACTGGATGAAGTAGAACAGCTCCTGCAGCAAAAAGACCATCATTTTGCAAGAATCCACAAATCCTATCTGGTCAATACCGATTACATCACAGAATACGACAAACGGACGTTGACGCTGGAGACAGGTCAGGTCCTGAATATCAGTCGTTATGATTATTATAAGGAAGTACATCAGCTAAAACAGGCTCTTGCCCAGTAATAGAAGGCTGGTATATGGCATTCATATCCTGCAGTGTATTTCCAAAGCTGTCAGGAGTAAGCCATGTGTTACTAAGCCCACACCAGCCATCTCCCGGCATACCATCTGCATTGTATACATTAAATACATACCGCTTCTTCGGTACAATCTCCTTTACACCTTTCTGCGTTGCAATATATGTGATACCTTCCTGTAATAATGGTACTGCCTGCTTGTTTCTTTCCATATATGCCACCGTCTCCTCATTGGACAGTACATGCATCATCTGCGGTTCTACACCAAGTCCGGTATTCATATTGGTAAAGGAATATCCACCATTATCTTCATATGCTACGCCATATACTTTCACGTTCTGGAATGTAAGATACATCTGATTCTCTGTATGCAGTGCATGTATTGTCATAATATAAGGACACAGACTACTCTGCAGCATGGAATTACGAAAAATCATCGTAGAACTCCCTCCTACATCTAATGTACCCACATCATGCAGATAGATGCATCCTCCATCTCCTGCTGCCAGCAGCTCACATTCTGTTACGGTAATCGTACTTTCTCCTCTGCTGCCGATTCCCATACAATAACTGTTGTAGGACTCTATACGGCATTTTTCAAAGGACAATTCTTTTCCATACAGGTAATTCTGGTCAACATGTACTGCATAACCGGAATATGCTGACTGTCTGAGCAGTTCCTGGGAATCCTCGTCAAAAGAATCTTCCTGAACAGATATTACAGGTAAAAACATTCCCTTATTTGCGTTCTTGTATCCTTTAATTGTAATATTGCTGATCTGACCTGCCGCAACTGTAAGGGGTACTTTGCCATAATTAACTGTATCATACTGAAGAATACAGCTGTCACGGTCAACACCCAGAAGATTTACCGTCTTTGCCATGATCTCAACATTTTCTTCATATACACCAGGACAGATAATCAGAGTATCCCCCGAGTTTACTGCATCTACGCCCTCCTGAATCGTCAGAAAGTCTCCAGTTCCATCCTGTGCTACAATATAGACATTGCCTTCCTTCGCAAGCTTCTCTACCTGCTGTGCAAACCACTGCTCATCAGCCGCGTATGCCTTTATTCCAAAGCCCATATATCCACACAGGATAATGGCCAGTATCCACAATTTTCTCTTTATGTTCTTCATGTAATATCTTTTGCCTTTCATCTCCTGTTCATACCTCAGGAATCGTATTATTTTATCATATTCTTTTTTACTTATAAAGGTTTTGCTATTTCTTTTTTATAAATTAATGCAACTATTCGTTACTGTACACAGGTAGTATTCCGCAAAGTGTTTTCATGCAGATTATGCATGAAAATCACGAGTTTTACACGCGCAAAATTGATGTTTCACAGCTTTGGTCTTCCACTTGCAGAAAAATACTGCCACAAGCGTACCTGTCAGAGTTGCCAGAATTGCAGGTGCAATGATCCCAGCAGGATTTACGCTCCCATACTGACTACGATATGCAATAATATTAACCGGTATTAATTGCAGCGAAGATATATTGATGACCAGAAAGGTACACATCTCATCACTGGCTACGTCTGTCAGCTTTCCCCGTTCTTCTTCCAGATGTGCAAGCTCTGACATTGCCCGAAGTCCCGCCGGAGTTGCCGCCCAGCCAAGCCCCAGAATATTTGCCACAAAATTAGCCGATATAGAGGTCAGAGCCGGATGCTCTTTCGGTATTTTGGGAAAAAGGAAGCCCATGACCGGCTTTAGCAGCTTAGTCATTCCTTTCATGATTCCCGCATCCACTGCCACTTCCATAAGTCCTGACCAGAATGCCACAATTCCAAACATGGTAAAACACAGCGTGACCGCCTCTCTCGATGAAGCAAGCACGGCATCTGTAATATCCTTAACATTACCGGTAAGTACGCCATATACAATACCTGTCAACAGCATACCTCCCCATAAATAATTCATCATAGGACTGATTCCTTAATTTTATTTCTATTTTACTTTATGCCCTGTTTTAGGCGTCTATACCCATGGAATTGTTTTTTCATACAAAAAGAGACTCCCTGAGAGCCTCTTTCAATTTTGTTATTCTCAAATTATGCTATACATATAATAATTAAATGTCTGCACCCTGTTCTCTTAAAAATTCGATTGCATCACCAACAGTCTTGACTTTCTTCTCTAATTCTTCATAAGATACTTCTACACCGAATTCTTCTTCGAATGCCATTACTAATTCTACTAAATCTATGGAGTCTGCACCCAAATCATCCTTAAATGATGAATCTTCCGTGATTTCTACGCCGGTCAAATGTAACTGATCTTCGATAATTTCAAATACTCTTTCCATTCTTTCATCTCCTTTTTCCACATATGGAGTATATGTTTCTTACCTTTAACAATAGGAGTATATTATCACCCATACTATTTGTCAACAGTTTTTAACAGATATTGATATACATCCCTCTTGGAAACTCCTCTGTCCTTTGCAACAAGTTTCATAGCCTCTTTATGGTCAATTCCCTGTTTCTCATAGATTTCCATGTGCTCTTCTATAGACATCTCCTGCCAGTTGCGTTCCTGCTCTTTTTGAAACTCCTCCAGGCTCTTACCTTCCAGAACAAGCACATATTCACCTCTTGGTTCCTCTGAGCGATACATATCCAGAGCATTTTCCAATGTCGTAGGCAGTACCGTTTCAAACTTCTTGGTAAGCTCCCGGCATAAGGTAATACGACGATTTCCCAATGCATTATATAGCTCTTCCAGTGTCCTGATCAGATGATGTGGTGCTTCATATAAAATAATGGTACGGAATTCCTTCTGCAGATCCTCCAGAATCGCTTTCTTCTCTTTCTTATCCGGTGGCAGAAAGCCTTCAAAACAGAATCTTCTCGTACTCAGCCCTGATAATGTCAGTGCTGTAATACATGCTGCCGGTCCCGGCAAAGAAGTTACCACAATACCTGCCTCATGGCACATTGCCACCAGCACTTCTCCAGGGTCAGAGATTGCAGGTGTTCCCGCATCTGTGATCAATGCAATATTTTTACCTTCCTGAAGCTGCTCTATGAGATATTTTGCTTTCTCTATCTTATTATATTCATGATAGCTTGTCATAGGTGTATGAATCTCAAAATGATTCATAAGCTTCATACTGTTTCTGGTATCTTCTGCTGCTATCAAATCTACTGCCTGAAGAGTCTCTATGACTCTTGGCGTCATATCCTGCAAATTTCCTATAGGCGTAGCACACAAATACAATTTACCTGCCATCTGTTCCTCCTGTTTCCGCTTCTTCTTCCACTGCCTGCGTCGTTTCTATAGCCGTTTCTATAGCTTCACTCATTTCACTGTCCCATTCTTCCTGTTGTGCTCTTGCTTCATCCTCAGTCAGTAATGAATCTTCCTTATATTTCACTGCTGCATTCCACAGAATCCATTCATCAAATCCTGCATCATGTGCACCCTGTATCTGATCCCTGATCTGTTTGGGACCATAACTGATATGACCTTCAACCCAGCTTGCCGTAAAGCTCTGAATCCAGACACGCCCTGCTGCCCTGTTCTCCTCTGGTATCTTTTCCAGTTGTTTTGCTGCTGCCTGCATAGCCGCTTTTACCGTGTCATAGGGCTGTGCATCCGGAATGGGGATTCCATATACTCCATTCGCATAATGTGACGGATATACCATAGGACATATATAATCCAGGTGGGATGCCATATCTACAAAATTCTGACCAACTATGTCCTGGTCTATTTTGCTGTCAATGATTGTTCCATATACATCCGCTGACACATATACGCCCTCTGGTGATAATTTATCATAAGCGTACTGTGTGAATTCTGTAATAACATCCGTTTTACTCTGTTCCTCTGCCGCTGGGCCAAAGTCCATTTTATCTGTCTTGAGATCCGTAGAGAAACGTATATAATCAAATTGCACCTCGTCAAAGCCTGCCTCTGCAGCCTGTGTCCCAATCTCTACCAGATAATCCCATACTTCCCTATTATAGGGATTCACCCACGCCAGCCCGGATTTATCATAGAAAATATCTCCATTTTTTTTCCTTACCGCCAATTCAGGTCTTTGCTGCGCCAGATAAGGATCTTTAAAAGCCACCACTCTTGCAATCAGATAGATATTCTTCTCCTTACAGCGCTGTACAAGTTCCTTTATATCTGATACATAATTGATGCTTGCACCTATTTGGGAAACAAGTGTATCGGGGTCCATCTTATACGTAACCCTGCCATCATCATTTTTAATATCTATGACCATGGCATTCAGCTCTGTGGTATCTACTAACTCAATGAGTTCATCCATTCTCGCATTTCCCGCTATTGGACCACTGACATAGATACCCTTTACCTTTACAGGCTCTCTATGCCCCTGTTCTATACTCTGTACTTGGGCATTTGTACCCTCAACAGCCTGATTCCCTTGGGCATTTACAGTATTCTGACTCTCCTGTCCTGCTGTATTCACATTTACTGCATCCGAGTTCTCCTGTAATGATGTCTCTGCACCTGCAACATTCTGCCCTGACGCTTGCGTTCCTACACTATTTTGGCTCTCCTGTTCGGTTTCCGTGCTTACAGCCCCTAAATTCTCCTGTCCTAATGTCTCCACATTCTGCGGACTTTCTGTACTGTGTATCTCTGCCAATGTCTGTTGGCTGGTATTCCCGCAACCAGATATTACCCCGATTACAGCTAATATACACATCACAGTTTTGTATTTCTTATTATTTTTCACACTAATATCCGTATACTTCATATATTTCATCTGTATATTTTCCCAGTTCTTTATACACAATTAAGGGTTTTTCCACTGTCATACGTGATTTACCGCCACGGCAACCCTCTATTAATACCATATTAGGCTCTTTATCCACATATGGATAGACAAGTCTCATACGCTTGGGTTCCAATTTATATCTGACCATCACAGATATGATCTCCGCCAATCTGAATGGTCTGTGAACCATATAGAAATTACCACCTGGTTTTAATAAAATGGCAGCTTTCTGTATTACATCCTCTAATGTACACAAAATCTCATGTCTGGCAATGGCTTTGGGAGCATCTGGATTGGTAATTCCATGCTGCCCTATCATATAGGGAGGATTACAGGTTATAACGTCAAAAGAAGCAGCCTGAAAAAGTGTATCTGCTTCTTTGATGTCACCACATACTATGTCAATTTTATTTTCCAGATGATTTAAAAGGACACTGCGCCTTGCCATATCCGCACTTTCTTCCTGTATTTCAAGTCCGATAAAATGCTCTCCCTGCGTCTTTGCCTCCATCAGAATTGGAATAATTCCCGTTCCGGTTCCAAGATCCAGCACTTTACCACCTGGTTTCACTTTAGCAAAGCCGGATAGAAGCACTGCATCCATTCCAAAACAGAACTTGTCTGAATCCTGAATGATCTGATAACCATTTCTCTCCAGATTATCAATCCTTTCATGTTCCTTCAGCTTAATTGTCATCCAGCTTAGACCTTCCCTCCTGCTTTTCAAGCTTTTCAAGCTCTTTTAACTCTGCATCTGTTACATCATCCTGCTTTTCTTTGCGATGTCTTTTCTTAAAGCGAAGCTGTTCTACCTTGTACTCACGAATTTCCTTTTCATCATTATTTTCAATCAGAACTTTTACAAGCTGGCGTAATACATTCACACTATGTACTTCACCCTTTAATCCATCATCTGTTGTTACGTAATCGCCAACATTTGGAAGCTTTCTATTCAGATATTCATATGTCTCTTCCTCATGCTTGAGACAACACATCAATCTGCCACACATACCTGAGATCTTGGTAGGATTCAATGACAGATTCTGCTCCTTTGCCATTTTAATAGATACGGGTACAAATTCTGATAAATGTGCATGACAGCATAACGTTCTGCCACAGATTCCAATACCTCCCATGATCTTGGTCTCATCTCTGACACCGATCTGGCGAAGCTCAATACGTGTTTTAAATACAGAAGCCAGATCCTTTACCAGTTCTCTGAAATCAATTCTTCCATCCGCAGTAAAATAAAATAATACTTTATTATTATCAAAAGTATATTCTGCATCAATCAGCTTCATATCCAGCTTATGTTTTTTAATTTTCTCCAAGCATATTTTAAAGGCTTCTCTTTCCTTCTGCTTATTTGCATTCTCCTGTTCCGTATCTCTGGCTGTTGCTACACGAAGTACAGGCTTTAGAGGCTGAATGACCTTATCATCCTCTACTTCCTTAGGATCTCCTACTACTGTACCGTACTCGATTCCACGGGCTGTTTCTACAATAACATGATCTCCTCTTTTGACATCAAATTTTAATGGATCAAAAAAATATATTTTACCTGCAGTTCTAAATCTTACTCCAATTACTTTTACCATAATCTATTAACCTCACTCTACAAACTTTATGCTTCTGCTTTCATTTCCATAAATAACAGCTCCATTGTCAGATCGGCATTTACATTTGACTTCAGACGATTCCTTGCCTGCTCTATCGCATGTATAATCCGATCAATTCCTTCATAAGAACAACTGGCTGCTATTCTTCTGATATCCAGCCTGTCCTCCTTAAAAATCAAAGGACTCTGTTCACCACATGCTTTATATAATAACACATCACGATACCAGATAAAACACAGATCCAGGTAATCGTTCATGTCATATTTTTCCTCATTTATTTTCTTTACTGCTGCTGCCATCTGGTTTACTTCCAGATTGGCTACATTTTTCATAATTCCCAGAACTTCCGACTTTAAATGGTCAAAGTCCTCATTCGAGGCAAGCATCACTGCTTTCCCTACATTTCCTCTGGCAAAAGACGCACAGATACCGGCTCTGTAATCCGGTATTTCCACCTTTTCCATGAGATATTTCTTTATCTTATCATCTGCCACCGGTTTTGTGTCAAGCACAACACATCGACTTAATATAGTAGGCAGCATGGACTCCACATTTGTAGTAAGCAATAAGATTACAGCATACTCTGGTGGTTCTTCCAGTGTTTTTAACAAGGCATTCTGTGCCTGCGTATTCATCTTTTCCGCCTCATCCATAATATAGATCTTATGCGGACCACTATACGGCTTGATTGCAATATCGCCATTAATCTGGGTTCTGATATTATCCACACTGATTACGTTTGGTTTATCATGTTCTACGTATATAATATCAGGATGATTCCCATTCATTGCCTGCTTACAGGAACGACACTGATTACAGGGACGCTCTCCCTCGCTTTCACACTGTAGAGCTCTTGCAAAAATATCTGCAATCATTCTTTTACCTGATAATTTCTCACCCTGAATCATATAGGCATGAGATATCTTATTAAATTTTAATGCATTTTGCAGATTGTCTGTTAATTGATTCTGTCCAATGACAGATTCCCAACCAAACACTTGCTGCTCCTGTGACATATCTACCCCAAACCTCTATTCTTTCCTATTTCTTAGCTATTCAAACCCAGACAAGAAGCCTCTCTGCCATTTTATGTAAAAATATCCAACAGTAAGCCGCGTATCTCTCCTACCTTGGCAAGAATCGCAATCTCGTCCTTTTCTTCCTTCATTAACTCCTGGGCAAGCTCATCCAGCTTCTCATCTACCAGTCTGACAATACCATATACTCTATGTCTTCCACGGCGATCCAGGAAATTTTCTCTTGAAAATTTGTGAGAACGATTCACAATTTCATTCATGAAATCCTTGATCAGGGCGCGATACCGGCGCATATCCTTTACATCCATGCGCTTAGTGATCTTATCACCCTGCATTACGATCTCTTCCATCATCAGGTTCAATCTGTCCGCCAGCCCGGCTTCTTCTATATTACTTGCCAGCATGAAACGAAATGTATCATCTGTCTGCTGTACATTGGACTGCTGCTGTGTCTGAACTGTCTGTTCTACCTGGTTTACTTTGATATCCACGATATCACCCCTTTTATAATCCGTTATCCACTAAAATTATAACCGATCATTTTCCTGAATATATTGTTTGATTTCCTGTATACAGGAATCTAATTCATTATTATAAAATGCCCGGCTGATTCCTGCCTCTTCCAGTTTTTCTTTTGAAAAATCCTGACTGTCTGCAAGAAATCTTCGACACATTTCCTCGTATTTAGGAACGCTCTGGCTTTTCTCTCGCTGCAAAGCTCTCGTTAGACGCTCCCCATCCTCTACCTCTACATAAATAGGCAATACCTTGTCTGCTCCAAAATAATCTCTTGTCATACAATACGACCGCAATACTCCCGGAACCAGATAACTATATTTTGAAAGGTCAATCTGATCATCCTTTACTGTATAATAATACCATATTCCATATATTGTCTGATATGCTCTGCATTCTACCAGCTTATTATGGTCCCGGTATTTTTGTAGTGTGGCTTCATCTGTAAAATGATATTCTATCCCTTCCTTTTCTCCTTCTCGGATCGGCCGGGTCGTATAGGGTACAATATGATGCAGATTCAAATCCTTATCTTGTATCAGCTTCTTATATATTGTGTCTTTCCCTGATGAACTTTTGCCTATAATACAATATATTTTACCCATACCAGTTAAGTATACCTTTCGTATTTTTATGCTATAGCGTTCTATTTACAAATTCACTGTAACTATTTAGACAACATGAGCAAAATTGCTATTTTACAGCTCATTTTGCTCATGTTGATGTCCAGCCATACAGTTTATATCTGTAAATAAGAATCTTCTTTCACAAGCTGTATGAATCTTAGTTGTTACATTTGTTATTCAACATCTACAACTCTCAGCATATTTGTTTTACCGGAAATACCAAGAGGAACACCTGCTGTTAAGACTACTCTGTCTCCTGTCTGAACGAATCCTGCCTTTTTGCTTGCTTCAACAGCAGAATCAAATAATTTCTCTGCACTGTCTTCCTTATTGATCAGAAGTGGCTGTACTCCCCATACAAGTCCCAGCTGACGGAACACCTTCTTATCCACAGTACATCCAATTACAGGGCATGCTGGCTGATATCTTGCTACCATACTTGCGGTAAATCCTGACATTGTAACCGTAATAATCGCCGCTGCTTCCAGGTCAATTGCTGTTGTACAGCATGCATGAGAGATTGCTGTCGTCACATCTTCCTTTACATCATCATTTCTTCTGGAGAAACGTGATATATAATCAATATCCTTTTCTGCTCTTTCTGCAATTCTTGCCATTGTTTTAACAGCTTCTACCGGATAAGCACCCGCAGCACTTTCACCACTAAGCATAATTGCAGAAGTACCATCATAAATTGCATTGGCAACGTCTGTTACCTCAGCACGGGTAGGTCTTGGATTCTTAATCATGGAATCCAGCATCTGTGTTGCAGTAATAACAATTTTACCCTGCACCAGAGCCTTTTTAATCATTCTCTTCTGGAATACAGGAACTTCTTCCATGGCAACTTCTACGCCCATGTCACCTCTTGCAACCATAATACCGTCTGATGCTTCCATAATCTCTTCCAGATTCTCCAGTCCCTGTGTATTTTCAATCTTGGATATAATCTTCATGTTACCGCCATTTTCTCTGATCAACTGGCGAACCTGTTCTACATCTTCTTTATTTCTTACAAAAGAAGCAGCAATATAATCATATCCCATCTTTACACCGAAAAGAATATCTTCTCTGTCTACATCACTAATGTAAGGCATCGTCAATACAACACCGGGTACATTAATACCCTTATGATTGGATACATATCCACCATTGATAACCTGACAGATAATATCCGTATCTGTAATATCGACTACTTCCATAGCAATCAGACCATCATCAATTAAGATCTTCTTTCCAATGCTGACATCATCTTTTAAATTCTTATACGTAATGGTAGCTCTCTGAGCAGTTCCCATTATTTCTTCTGTAGTAAGGGCAAAGATTGTTCCTGTCTCAAGGTACACTTTACCACCCTCAAAATCTCTCAGGCGGATTTCAGGTCCCTTAGTATCCATCATTGTAGCAACAGGAAGACCTAATTTCTCTGCTATCTGTACAGTTCTTTCAAATTTGGCTCTATGTTCCTCATAATCACCGTGTGAAAAATTGAAACGTGCCACATTCATACCTGCAAGCATAAGCTCTTCCAGCTTTTCTGCGCTTTCAGAAGCGGGTCCTATTGTACAAACAATTTTGGTCTTTCTCATAAATTTATATTTCCTTTCATTATACGCTTTATTATTCGCGTAACCCCTACTCTTATCTATTGTCGTATCCTCCTTAAATTTATATACTTTGTATTTTTAAAATACCTTTTCTTATTTTTATCTTTCCCTTATGCAAATGTACCGTTTCCATAAAAGAACAATATTTATCTGCTGCTGTTACAATCCATGCTTCTCTGCACATAGGCGGAACAACAGTTAATGGCCACATATGCTTTTTGATAATATCCTCCTGACGTTTTGTCAATGTGTATTCTTTCTGAGCATTGTGTAGTGCCCTTGAAGGATGATAAAAGCCATGCAGTTTATGCGGATTTTTTAAATCTTTAAAATGCCAGTCATACAGAAAATAATCATGAAGCAATGCACCTCTGATCAGATCTCTTTTATTGCATTTAATATGAAGTTTGTCTCTAATTCTCAAACTTGTCTTGGCAACATTAATACAATGCTCATTGACTGTCATATTTCCATGCTGAATATGCTCTTTGATTTTCTGGAAATTATCAGAATTTAAAATATCATCTGCATACTGTCTTAATTCACTTTCGTACATGTTTATCACCAAGCCTTTCTATAACCTGCAAGCTTTCGGTAATCTACGTAGCTTTACCTCAGATGTCTTGCATAGACACAACGCTGCTATATACCAAAACTTCTGTTTATAGTTTTTTCACACTATTCATAATAGCATATAACCGGCATTCCCGCTGCCACATGTTCATAAATTTCCCGTGCTACATCCACAGGAAGGTTGATACAACCATGTGAACCATTTGTTTCATAGATCGTACCACCAAACTGTTTTCTCCAAGGAGCATCATGCATACCAATTCCCCCATTAAAAGGCATCCAATAAGATACTGGGGTTCTATAATTTGTTCCCTTTAAAACTGCATTCCTTTCTTTATAGGTTATCGGGAATATGCCCCCTGGCGTTGCCATTCCCTTTACCATATTTCCACTTACAAAATCGCTTTCTATTATTATGTTTCCTTTTTCCCAGAAATATAAATGCTGTTTTGATAAATTTATTTCAACATACGTGTCGCCATAATCCCGTTCTCCGTGACTTGCCGCTGTCTGAATATAGACAGGTTCTTTCTCTACAACAGCTCCCTGTTTAATTAAATTTATCAGCTCTTCCGTTTCCTCTGACCGGTTCATTCGCCAGCCATAAAATCCACTGTCTATTGTAATATCCTTACCTTCTGCTGTCGTAAAAGCATGTTTTCGATAAGCTGTATCATAAGACCTGGCAAGCTCTTTCACATAAGCCTTTACCTCATCTTCTCTTATATAAACAGCATGATTAATCGTAAACAGCCAATTATGAATAAGGCTTGCGTCTACTACCTCTTCTTTCTCACCAAATTGATATGTAATCCGAGCTGAGACCTGTTTATTTATCTCTGTCCATAAACGCAGCAGTTCTTTATCTTCACTTGTTATGGACGGCTCAATGTAACAGCCTGCTTCCTCAAGATTCAGTTCCGTGTCCATATTTTCTAACGCAAGTTTTATAGAGTCACATACCTTTCCCTTCCTCAGATATGTTCCCGGATAAGCTTTCACAAGTTCATATTGACCCGTTGATTCCTGAAAGTCACCAATATATGCATTTTGTGGAGCCTTCATATAATCCCGCTGCATAAATGAAATAGTATCTATTATCTGCTCTAATGCATCTTCATGATACTGTCCAATATGCTCCAAATCATAGGAATACTCTTTCCAGATTGACACAGGCCAAAGCCATGCATTCTGACTGTCCATAATTTTCTGCAATGCATCCTGCGTATCTACCTTTAAAGAAACATCTTTTGCCGAAATCGTCACTTCTGTATCTTCCCTTCCAATTACATGAAGTGAATATTTCTGAAATTCATCCTTTAAAATATCCGATACTGTATCAACTGTCTGTACGCTGCTCTCAATATAATCAATTGTTGTATGAAAGAAATAGTGTGTTTGGAAAATATAACAAAATGTAAAATATACGAGCATTAATATGCCCATTATTACGATTATGATAAGTGCGGATATTCGTTTACACTTATTATCCTTTTTCATTTTGAGTTCCCCTCTGTTTCACATAACCATACATAGTTATTTTAGCATACATTATAAAAAAAAACACGGAAATCCGTGTTTTTTTAGATTATTTTTAAGCAACAAAAAATGCCCAGAACCGGAATCGAACCAGTGACACGAGGATTTTCAGTCCTCTGCTCTACCGACTGAGCTATCTGGGCATTGAGTAGCGGGGACAGGATTTGAACCTATGACCTTCGGGTTATGAGCCCGACGAGCTTCCAGACTGCTCCACCCCGCGTTATTTATTTAATGGATGGAGGTGGATTCGAACCACCGAAGCAATTTGCAGCAGATTTACAGTCTGTCCCCTTTGGCCACTCGGGAATCCATCCATAAAAGCCGATGATCGGACTCGAACCGATAACCTGCTGATTACAAATCAGCTGCTCTGCCAATTGAGCCACATCGGCGTATTTATAATACGCAATATTGAATTAAAAATGGGACCTACAGGGCTCGAACCTGTGACCCTCTGCTTGTAAGGCAGATGCTCTCCCAGCTGAGCTAAGATCCCAAACAAACAAAAGTTTATTATCGTGATTCATAAAGAATCAACGACCCAGACGGGACTCGAACCCGTGACCTCCGCCGTGACAGGGCGGCGCTCTAACCAACTGAGCCACTAGGCCATATCTGTTAGTGTTCCCTCAAAACCGAATACTGAAAACTATCTTCATCCTTTTGTATCTCTTTCCTGTGCCTTCCCGGATAAGCCCTCGACCTATTAGTGACATTCAGCTCAGTGCATCTCTGCACTTACACCCATGCCCTATCTACCTCATAGTCTCTAAGGGGTCTTACATTCT